>ERZ778516.214-NODE-214-length-50871-cov-16.383304_pt1 | contig 50871 bp, 16 predicted proteins | sample MGYA00510342_ERZ778516 | MGnify/ENA primary metagenome ERZ778516 (study PRJEB29527, sample SAMN07138961) | mouse gut metagenome | material: feces | host: mouse | place: China:Nanjing | collected 2016-01-25 ...
ACAACAAAGTATCCTGTACGTTATTCTTTTTTACAAAAAACTTGTAAAGTGGTGTTATTTAATAAAATATAATCTTATTAGATAGAGGCACTATTACTTTAATTTATTACAACAAATCCCATTTAGGAATACTAAGAAATACGCAGAGATAAGTACGAAGACTCTTTTCAGGATAAACGTAGATTATAAGACCAGTTTTAGAATCAGTACAAGGATTATCACAGGTATATTTATTATATAATTTTTTGGTTTCAGTCACCTAGGCTTCAATACCAGAAGAATTAGAAATAGTCATATCCGCTTTTGCGGAATCAATAGCTTGACAAATTGGTTCGGTAACATCGACAAGATTATCAAAAACTAATTGCAAGTTTAAAAGAAAATCTTGTTTAAAACGAGTGATTTTAGAGGTCGTAGGTACTTTGTCAAAAATGCGGATTTTTCGAAGATATCTGGAATACATAAGAAAAACAAGAAGAAGGGAATCAGTTGGAATTAAAAAATTTGCTGAATGATAAGTGGACATAAAAGACATGTAAAAGGTATTTACGGACTCTGCCCGTTAATGCATAAAAATGATCTAGGAAGGAATTAGGAATAATTCCGTCAAGATTAATGTTAGATTAAAGAAGTGATAGGAACTCAGATTTGTTAGATTCATAAAAATCCTGACAATCTCAATGAAAGCTGAGTATATGGTATAATAGTCATAAGATAACTCCTTTCAGGGTTTTGTTTAACCGTTCATCGACAATTCAATTATAACATATCTGTGAGGAATTATTCAATTTTGAACTGTAATAAAATCAAGGCTTTAGGTAATCCACAAACGTTTAATGAATTTTTGGGATTTGAAGGAGAATGTATGGAAAAACGAAAGACAATTCGAGATATGCAAGGTTTGAAGTGGGATGACGTTAATTGTATACATACGCCTGAAGAACTAAGTGATTTAGTTGAAAAGATTGGATTTCTTCCGCTATTTAGAAATGATATTAAAGGCTTTTCTATTGAAGAACACACAGCACCTGAATACTGGTGGACCAAAGATGCTAAAAGAGACCCATGGTTATGGCGTGTTAAGTTAGCACAAAATGACAATCTTGCATATGGTAAGTTCTTCAACTAAGAAAGCGGGTTTCATTTCAAAAGAGTGGTTTCCATGTTTTGCAAACTATCGACGGGATGGTTATGATTTTGATAGTTTATATGAAGATGGTTATGCTAAGAACAAGTGCAAAAAAATAATGGATTTATTTGAACGAAAGGAACTCATATCTTCGATTGATTTAAAGAGTAATGCTGGATTTGGTAAAAATGGAGAAAAGAACTTTAATGGCATTTTGACCGAATTGCAGATGCAACTGTACCTTGTAATACGGGAATTTCATAAAAAGAAGAATAAAAAAGGGATAGAATATGGTTTACACGTTGGATACTATATGAAACCGGAAAATTTTTGGGGTTATGACTATGTAACATCTTATTATAAAGAAACCAGAAATGAGTCGAGAGCAAGAATGGAAAGGTTTTTAATGGAAATGTATCCAAATGCAGATAAGAATGCGATTGTAAGATTTTTGGATAAATAAAAGAATACGCTTCTAAGTGAAGCTGAAAGAGATGGATAGTTAATGAATACGGATATTGAGATACTAAGAAGTAGAGGATATATAGAAGACGATAATATTTATGAATACGAAAAGAAAAGTAAGAAAGAATTAATTGATCTGTTAGATGATAAAATACCTTGTGTTCGTTCGTCAGCTGCGAAAGCACTCTCACTTTCATACGACATGAATGAAATAGAAATATCAAAAATAATGCTTGAAAAACTACTAAAAGAAAAGAAGCTTTACACACGAATCGAAATGGGCGCAGCTTTAGAAAGAGGAGGCGAGGTCACTGCGCAGCAGATGGTTTTTTACATTGGAAAAATTGGAAAAAATCAGCATAAAAAATTGCCGGATAGGCCGTCAAAGAAAATCAGTTTTCCATTAGCACGGGATTTTATTACAAGAAGTTTAGCACGTATGGATATAAGAGTGATGCCGGTTCTAATAAATGTTTTAGATAGTCAGGATGAAGAAAAAATTGCAGAGATTCTTGATGCAATTGGATATATGGCTTTTTACAATATTCATGCTGCAAAATTGGAATATACCGAGAAAGTGTTAGATACAATTAGCAAGTATAAGAATAACGAAGTGATATACTGGAAAGGAATTTTATGTCTATCCGGATTTTCGTGGCAGAAGTCAGTTGTTTTTTTAAAGAAAGTGATAGAAACAGAAAACGAACCACTTTTCGTACAGGAAGCAAAACGTTCCCTGCGTCTTTTGAAGAGACCATTGCTGGATAGCTATTAGAATGAATAATAAAGGAGGTGAGAAGCAGAAATGCTGAAGTACAAGATAGAGTCTGTAAGGGGCTTTTCAGTTTGCGGTATGGGTACTGAAATTACCAAATGGCAGAATAGGAATATCGAAATATGCAAAAATATTTGGATTGAGTTTAATAGTGTTTTGTATCAGTATGGTTTACATCAGCTCGGGAACTGGAAAAAGTATGCCTTCACGTATAAAAAGGATGAAAAATTTTATTATTTTTGTTCCATTCCTGAACAGATCAAGATTCCTAAGATGTTTTCCATTAAAAAAATACCACGGCAGACTTATTTGGTTTGTAAGCATACAGGCAATATAGCCACAATTAAAGATACAGTAAATCAGATTTATAAAGAGTTTCTTCCGCAACACAAGTTTGTTCTCCAACAAGATCGATTTTTTCATTTCGAAAGATATGACAAACGGTTTAATAAGGATGAACAAGACTCGGTCATTGATATTTATGTACCAGTAGAGAAAGAAACTGCCTATGAGGAAATGGATTTGTATGATGAATCAAAGTACGTATGAGATAATATTTTTAAAAGATACTAGTTTTACTAAGAACAACGTATATATTATTGTGAATAAAAGTACCCAGACAGCCGCTATTATTGATCCTGCCTGTGATATTTGCCAGATTACAGATGCAATATCAAAGTGGAATATAACCCTTGAACAGATATTTCTTACACACAGTCATATGGATCATGTCAGAAGAGTCTATGATCTTGTAGCATTATATAATTGTGATGTATATATATCCAAGAAGGAAGCGGAGTACTATTTTTACAATTGTCCTAACTTAAAGTACTTTGAGGATGAAGATATATTAAACGTTGGAGATACGAAAGTGCAATGCCTTTTAACACCAGGGCACACAGTTGGAAGTACCTGCTTTCTAGTGGAGGATAGCCTGTTTACAGGAGATACTGTTTTTATAGAAGGCTGTGGTGTATGTACAGGATTAGGTGGCTCAGTAAAAAGTATGTATCAGAGCATTCAAAGACTGAAGAATATCATAGATGAACACATAAAGGTATATCCTTCCCATACATATTGTGCTTCGCCAGGTTATTCTATGGAGTATGTAAAACGAAGAAATATCTATTTTTGTTTTGAAGAAAAGCAGTTCATTGCATTTCGAATGAGAAAGAATCAAAAGAATTTATTCGGATTCAAGTGACATAATGAGTGATAAATCAATTGTACATAAAACATTTGTATAAGAAGCCATATAGAGGAGGGAAAGGTATTAGTATGATCGCATTTGTTTTCCCAGGACAAGGTATACAAAAAAAAGGTATGGGCAAGGAACTTTTCGACAAGTATCCTGATTATGTATCCATTGCAGACCGTGTTTTGGGCTATTCTATTAAAAATCTTTGCTTAGGAAATACTGATAATCGTTTAAATTTTACAGAATACACACAAGTAGCAATCTATGTCGTAAACTGCCTGGCATATCTTGAGTATGTTAAGCAGACTGGAATCGAACCAGATTATGTTGCAGGACATAGTCTTGGAGAGTATAACGCTTTGTTTGCTTCAAAAGTTTTTGATTTTGAAACTGGCCTTAAACTAGTTAAAAAAAGAGGTATACTAATGGGACAGGTTAGTGGAGGGGCTATGGCTGCAGTAATAGGCGTGCCAGAGAATGAACTACAAGTAATTCTAAAAGAGCATTATAATTTAAATCTCTATATAGGTAATTACAATACGGAAAAGCAACTTATAGTGTCAGGAAAGAAAGAAGATATCCTGAGAGGAAAGGAAGTTTTTCAAGATCTGGGAATACGGTATAGCATCTTGAATGTAAGCGGTGCTTTCCATTCACCATATATGACACAGCCTAGAGAAGAATTTGCTGTGGTGGCTAAAGAATGTGAATTTAGAGAAGGTGTGATACCAGTCATTGCCAACGTAAATGCAAAGGAATATGATTGGAATCATACAGAGGACTATTTAATTGAACAGATTAATTCGTCTGTAAGATGGACAGAAACTGTAAAGTACCTATTAGACAAAGGAGTAAAGCATTTTGTTGAGATAGGGAATACGCAGATACTATTAAAAATGATTAAGTCCATTCAAAGCAATTACGTAGTACAACCAATACAAAAAAAGAATGATAGTGAGATTTCTTTGCATGATTTAGGATGTGCTTCTTTTAGAGAACGTTATGGCCTGGCATTTAACTGTTTAGTTGGAGGTATGTACAAGGCGATTTCTTCCAAAGAAATGATAATCAGTTTAAGTAATTCAAATCTCTTGGGGTTCTATGGAACAGGAGGCGTTTCATTTGAGCAAATAAAAAAAGATATTAGCTTAATAGAAGAAAAGGTAGCCAAGAAAGTCTTTGGTGTAAACCTTGTTTCAGACGTTACCAACAGTGAAAAAGAAGAACGGCTTATTGACTTTTTGTTAGAAAAGGAAGTCACCGTTATAGAAGCCTCAGGGTACATATATTTGACAAAGTCTCTTATACGATATCTTGCTATGGGATTGAGAGAAGAAAATGGGCAGGTGGTAAGGAAAAATCATATTATTGCAAAAGTATCCAGACCAGAAACCGCCGAGATATTTATGAAGCCTGCACCAGAAAATATTATCTCAAATCTTCTCGACCGTAACGAGATTACAAGTCAGCAGGCAACATTACTTCGAAATATTTCAGTTGCAGATGACATTTGTGTCGAAGCAGATTCAGGGGGACATACAGATAGAGGTATTATCATGATATTGTTACCTGCAATACAAAAAATGCGTGATTGTATTAGTAAGGAATATAACTACCGTGAGGTTATTCATATAGGAGCTGCAGGGGGGATTGGTACACCACAAGCAGCAGCGATGATGTTCCTGTTAGGTGCAGATTTCATAATGACAGGTTCCATTAATCAGTGTACAGTAGAAGCAGGAATCAGTATGGCTGTTAAGAACATGTTATGTAACATAGAAGTACAAGATACTGATTATGCACCAGCCGGAGATATGCTGGAGTATGGTTCAAAAGTACAGGTAGTAAAGAAAGGGACTTTCTTTGTTGGAAGAGCCAATAAGCTATATGATATCTATAAGCATTGCGATTCTATTGCAGATATAGAAGAAGAAACAAAGGAGCAGATAGAACGAATCTTCTTCAAAAAGAAATTGAATGACATTCTAGAAGAAGAGAAAGGATTTTATAAAATTCATCGTGAAAAGGATTATCAGAGATTACTTGAAGATAGAAAATTCCAATTACTTGTGGTAATAAAATGGTATTTTAGAAATAGCACAAAGTTTGCACTAGAAGGAATACAAGAAAGAAAAGTAGATTACCAGATACAATGTGGAAAGTCGCTTGGAGCATTTAATGACTGGGTGAAAGACACTAAATTCTCATTGTTAGAAAATAGAAAAGTAGTTGATATAAATCATCATATTATGATAGAAACTGCTAAATATTTAACCATGGTTACCAAATAGTACTAAGGAGGAAATATGGAAAAACGTAGATGTAGTAGATGCATTATGCCAGAAGTAGATGGACATGTCACACTTGACAGTGATGGAGTATGTAACTGTTGTCGAGAAGAAATCAATGCTTCACATTCAACAGAAGAAAATGAAGTGTATGGAATTGATGCTTTAAAGGAACTAATTACCACTCAGTTACAAGAATCCCATGGAAAATATGATTGTATGGTAGCTGTATCGGGTGGTAAAGACAGCATTATGTGTTTGCATGTTGCCAAAGAGGTGCTTGGACTTAATCCACTTGCCGTATTCATCGATAATGGATTTGGTGTACCTGAAATGCTTCATAACATTAATAATGCAGTTGAAAAATTGGATGTAGATTTTATATTATTTCGTTCAAATGAACTTCGTAATATCTTTAAGGAATTACTAGTAACCAAAAAACCTGTATATTACTGCAGAATATGTCACGAGATGATAGATATTTACCTAAGAGAAATTGCTCAAAAGTATGATATCAGAATACTACTGGGCGGTTATACAAAAGGACAAGCTTATTCGCGGTCTTCTGAACTATATTGGATTTTCGACGAATCTGACCAAAACACAATTGAAACACTAATTCAAAAGCCTGAATTCGAGAGAATAGTAGAAATTGTGAGTAATCATGCGATGTATATATATGATAACTTCGACTCTGTTTATCAAATTAATCCCTTCGAATATATTAACTACAATGAACAGGCTATTATTCAGTTTTTGAAAGAAAACTATGATTTTCGATTACCTGCAAATAGCTGGCCAAAAGATTCTACAAATTGTAAATTTAACTATGTAGCACAATACCTTGCCCGAATTAATTTTGGATATTCTCAACATGAAACAGAAATAAGTACATTAGTCAGAGATGGTGAAATGCAACGTGAACGTGCGTTAGAACTAATAAATACACCAATCACAAATGAGATTCTTAAAGATGTTCTTGCAAAACTTGGATTGACACTTGAAGATGTGCTATAAGGAGATTTTGTAATGGGTGAAAAAAGTGCAGGAGCAGTTATTATAGGAAATGGTTCTCTTATTATTCCTTGCGTCGAGTATTTATTAGACAATGATTTTAAGATACTGGTAGTTGTTACATCCGATGTAGATGTAGAGGGATGGTGTTGTACCAACAAAATTCATGTGATTCAGGAATCGGATATTCAGGAAGTTGAAAAGATGGAGTTTGATTATCTTTTCAGCATTGTATATCTGAACGTATTACCAAAAGAAATAATAAAAAAACCAAAGAAAGCAGCTATTAATTATCACGATGCTCTGCTTCCGGCTTATGCAGGAATCCATGCCACATCGTGGGCTATTATGAATTGCGAAAAAAAGCATGGGATAACGTGGCATATAATAGAAGAAAAGCTGGATACAGGAAATATTTTGGTACAAAAGGAAATTGAAATAGAAGATGGAGAAACAGCTGTTTCTTTAAACATGAAATGTTTTCAGGCAGCGATAGAAGGATTTTATGAGTTAATAGATTCTATCATATCAGGAAACTTAGTGGGATTTCCGCAAAATATATCCAATAGAACCTATTATGGAAAATGGAAAAAACCAAAACTGGCATCCCTGATAAACTGGAATAAAAAGAATGAAGAGATTCTTAATTTTGTTAATTCGTTAGATTTCGGTGAATATGATAATACATTAGCAGTTCCCAAAATTACTTATAAAGGAAAGTATTATATAGTAAAAGAAATAAGCAGATCTGAGAAAAGTGATATGAAACAAGCCCCTGGGTTTGCAATTGAGCAAGATGGGATTTTAGTAGTAAGTACAAAGGATGGCATGTTAGGAATTCATAAACTTTGTGATTTAGAGGGCAAGGAAGTCAGTATAAGTGAATTATTTTTTGATGAGAAAACTTTCTTTTCTTTGAAACCAGAAGAAGATACTGTAGAAAAGATACATGAATGTATCGTGGCATTAGCCAAAGAAGAACCTTATTGGGTACAAAAATATGAAAGCTATAGCATGAATTGGGGAGTATGGAATCGTGTTTTGCATTATAAAAGGAAGAAAGAAAATCAAAAGAATATATGGAGTAACCTTACAGAACTAACATTAGTGGAAAAACTATTCCTGTCCATTGCAGCAGAATTAACCGCCTGTGATATAACCACAAGACAATATGTAGGTTATTGTGATACATCTTTTAATGGACATTCTTTCTGCGAAGAGATCGTGCCATTTTGTCTTAAACTAGACAAGCCAGAACAAATGGTATCGAACGTGAAGTCTGAACTTCATAACATTGAAAAACATGTTTCATTTGCAAAAGATATTTTTTGTCGTTATAAAACTATTATGAATCAGCATGTAATACCTTATATTACCGTATATCTGTCAGACACAACTGTGGAACATACTATGAGTAAGATTAATTTCATTGTAAATGAAAAGTTGGAATCGATTACTTTTTCATGTTGTGACGAATGCACTAGGGAATTTGCAGAATGTATTATGGAAAGGATGAATAATAAGGAGGGTGGAAAATTGAATTCGGATACGCACCAGAAACAAAAGTTTAGAACAGTTTACCAGCTTATTCAGGAACAAATTGCGAAACAGAAAGATAAGATTGCCATAATAGCAGATAAAACTCAGATTTCATATTGCGAGCTTAGTAATAGAATTGACAGAAGAGTGGCTTTATTTTACCTTAAGGGAATTCGTAAAGGAATGAATGTAGGAGTACTTCTTCCTAGAAATCATGAAGTTTTAATTAGTTTTCTGGCATTGCAAAAGATAGGAGCCATCTATATTCCAATGGATTCTACTTATCCAGTAGAACGATTGGATTTTATGGCTGAAGATGCACAAATATCACATTTTGTCACAGAATCTAATATGTCCATGCAGCTAACGAAAACGGATTTTCAAACTGTGTACATAGATGAGGAAGAAAGTATAGAAAGTATAGCGTTAGAGGCGGCAAAGCTCAGTGAAACTGATCCAGTTTATATCCTGTATACTTCTGGTTCCACTGGAAAACCAAAAGGTGTAATTGTAAATCATTTAGGCCTTTCCAATTTCCTTTTATCTATGCAAAAAGAGCCTGGATTTACTGAGCAGGATATCCTGCTTTCCGTGACTACTGTGTGTTTTGATATATCGGGGCTGGAATTATATCTTCCACTAATTAGTGGTGGTGTTATCAACATTCTGTCTAGTGATATAACCAATGATGGTATTATGTTACGAGAGATGATTGAGTCTTCCAATGCAACGGTTATTCAGGCAACGCCGGCAACATGGAATATGCTTATTATAGCTGGTTGGGAGAAGAAGCTCCCAATAAAGATACTATGTGGAGGAGAGAGTCTTGCCATAGAACTTGCAGACAAACTTTTAAAACAATGTAATGAGTTATGGAATATGTATGGACCGACGGAAACTACCATATGGTCAACTATTAAGCGCATTACGGATAAGAACTGTATTAACATCGGAAAACCAATCGACAATACACAAATTTGGATTTTCGACAAGAATATGAAAGAGGTACAAGGTTCTCAATCAGGAGAACTGTATATTGGTGGATATGGTGTTGCAAATGGTTATTATAGAAGAGAGGATTTGACCGCTGAAAGGTTTATCGAAAATCCTTTAAAAAAAGGTGACAGAATTTATAGAACAGGTGATTTAGTAAAAGTTAATGAAGCAGGTGAATTGGTTTATTTAGGTCGTGTAGATAACCAGGTAAAGTTTCATGGTTTTCGTATTGAACTAGAAGAGATCGAAAAAGTTATTCAGGAAAAGCTAGATTTAAAAAAGGCAGTTGTTGTAATACGAAAGGATGATTTAAACCAAGATGCTTTGTTTGCATTTCTTCAGTCAGACAAGGAGCGTAATCGAGAAGAGGATGAAGAAAAGCTAAGAGAGTTTCTTCCCCATTATATGATTCCGAGTGAATTTATACGAATAAGGGAATATCCATTAACGGCGAATAAGAAAATAAATCGAAAGTATCTTGTGTCATTGCCAATTTCTACAATTCTCGAAAGGTATAACAAATCAAATGAACAAAAAGAATCAAAACAGCCTATACCACAAAACATTTCGAATAAAAATGAAAGTCAAAAGCTGAAAAAGAAGATGCTTGAGAGAGCAGATTATGTAGAAGCTATTAAAGAGGTAGCTGCAGAAATTCTTAAAAAGGACATATCCTTCTTTCATGAAAACATGAATCTGGGTCAGTATGGATTTAATTCTGTTCGTTACACTGTGTTCAGCATGAAATTAAATAAAAAGCTTGACGTTAAGGTAACACCTGCCATTTGTTACAAATATAAGACCATAGGTGAACTATCTATTTACCTGGCTGGGAATGCAGGAAACGAAACAAATGCTGTAGATGTAAAGAAGGAAGAAAGCATTTCAGCAAGACCTAACGTGAACAAGGTAAATCTAAATATAAAGGAAAAACTACAAAGCATTGCAGCTGCTGTTGTGAAAAAGCCAGCAGACTCCATAAGTACAGATAAACTGCTCAGCAAATACGGTTTTAATTCCGTGCGTTACACGGTATTCTGTACAAAAGTCAATAAAGAACTTCAAGTAAAGATTACACCTGCGTTATGCTATCGTTACAAAACCATAGATGAACTTTTTAATTATATTTTACATGATGTCGCTAAGGATTATCAAGAGGAAAAGGAAAGTGTTAGTAGAGTAGAAGAACCACCTATAGAAGCAGAACCGCCTAAAAAAGAAGAGCAGCATATAATGGCAGATGAAGAGGATATTGCGATTATTGGAATAGGTTTGAAAATGCCACAGGCTGATAGTGCAGAAGATTATTGGAACATTATCAAAGAAGGAAGATGTGTTGTTGGAAATATTCCAAAAGATCGATGGGATTGTGATGAATATAAACAATATGACAAAGATTATCCTGACTACGGCGCATTTATGAATGATATCTGGTCTTTTGATGCATCATTCTTCCACTTATCGCCACGAGAAGCAGTGCAAATGGATCCACAACAACGAATTTTTCTTGAAACATCATGGAAAGCAATTGAGGATGCAGGGTACAATCCTGAAACGTTGGCTGGTAATAACATTTCAGTTTATGTTGGAATCGTAGAAGCTGATTACTACAACCGTTTATCAAGAAATATGGATCAGGCTGATATTTTTACTATCTCAGGAAATATACAATGTGGGATTGCTAACAGAGTGTCTTATTTGTTGGATTTTCACGGAGAAAGTGAAACAATTAACACTGCTTGTTCAAGTTCGTTAGTTGCAATACATCATGCAGTGAATGCATTACACCGCAGAGAGTGTAGCATGGCCTTAGCAGGAGGAATTAATGTAATATTAAATCCATTTATGCACTATGCTTTGAAGCAGAATGGAATGCTGAGCCCTGACGGACGATGCAGGACATTCGATGCTAGGGCGAATGGATATGTAAGAGGTGAAGGATGTGGAGTAATTCTGTTGAAACCTGTTAAACAGGCATACCAAGATGGAGATCACATCTATGCCTTAATAAAGGGAAGTGCAGTCAATCATGATGGAATGACGAATTCCTTTACTGCTCCAAACCCAGTAATGCAGACTGCACTTATAAAAGAGGTTTATGAGAAAAACAAGATTCGAGCTGATTACTTATCCTACATAGAAACCCATGGAACTGGTACTAAGCTGGGTGATCCGATTGAAGTGAATGCTTTAAAAGATGCGTTCGATAGTATGTCTCAAGACATGAAGGTTCCCAAAAAGGAACAATATTGTGCATTAGGCAGTGTAAAAGCAAATATCGGACATCTTGAAGCTGCTGCTGGCATAGCTAGTATTGTGAAAATAATTCTTCAGATGAAGTATAAGATGATTCCTAAAATTGCAGAGTTAGAAGAAATAAATCCATACATTGAAACCCAGATGAGTCCATTTTATATACCAAAGGAAAATCAGAAATGGGAAGGTATAACCGATGAATCGGGACAGAAAAGATGGATTGCAGGTGTTAGTTCGTTTGGATTTGGAGGAACGAATGCTCATATTATTCTAGAAGCAGTTAAGGAGCAAAAAGAGTCAGAGAATACATTTATGGAAGAATATCTGTTCCCTTTATCACATGAAACAGAAGGCGGTTTACGTCGATACGTACAGAAAATGGCGGAGTATATTCAGGAAGAACAAAACATACATGGAGATTGTCATTTTGCTAATATCGCAGGAGTTCTACAAAGCGGTAGAAAGAATTGCCGGCACCGCGTGGCATTTATAGCAAAGAGTATGAGTCAGTTACTAGAGGAAATGAATGCATATCTTTATGGAGAATCTAAAGAAGACATTTTAACTGGTGTAAAAGATGGAAGTAAGATATTAGATATTCTTTTGGATGAAAAAGATGGAAATGAGTACATTCATTTTCTGTATAAAAATAAGAAAGTTAGGAAGATAGCTCAATTATGGGTATTAGGAGCAGAGATTGAGTGGAATAAAATTAGAAATCAAGAATTTCAAAAAGTCAGCATTCCAACTTACGAATTCGCTCAGGACACATATCGTTTAGATTCCATTGATAACTATCAGGATATGCATACTACAAAACGCACAAATACAGTTGACACAGTTTCTGAAAAGGAGTTTTCAATTAATCCAGCTACTCCCTATATTAGGGAACATGTAATTGATGGAACCTGCATTTTCCCAGGTGTTATGTTTATCAAGATGGGAATTCAAAGCTGCATGGGTGAGTGCAATTATCCAGTCAGTTTAACAGAGAATGAATGGATTACGGCAAAACCAGTTCGGAAAGAGGATGTCTTGTCCGTTAAAACTAGAACAGATGGTGAATGGAAACATTATCGAATATTTAGCGAATCCAACGGGAAAAGAGTTTTACATGCCCGAGGCAAAGCAAAGAAGAATTCTGTATCTTCCAGCGCTAAGAAAGTAAATTTGAACAGTATTCTTGAAGCTTGTCAATACTCGATTACAAAAGAACAGATTTACGACAAATACCAAAGCTATGGTTTTTACTATGGAACGATTTATCAACCAGTTGAATCTGTCAGCTACAAAGAAAATGAATTCTTATCAAAGATTTGTTTAACGTCAGATACGGGCTGTGAATATGAAAAAGAAGTCCGTCTAATCCGGTTGTTTGAAGGCGGTATGCAGGCTGTCATTGCCAGCTTTGTAAGTGAAGAAGGAGGACTGCGTTTTGTACCTGTTGGCATTCGGGAATGTAACATCTATGGTTTACCAGCGGGATCAAATGCTTATGGTTATGCAAGACTTGTAAAGTATTCAGAAACAGAACATGTTATAACAAAAGAGTTTGATATTGATATAACGAATTATACTGGTGAGATACTAATACAATTGTTGGGATATACACTTCGAGTACATAAATTAGACAGGATAAAAAAGGGTAGTTCCAATTCACTGACGGTTTTTACAAAGAATTACAAAGAGGCTGACCCTCACTGTTTCAGCAGAAATCTGCGTGACGAAAAGATTCTGATTATTAAGAATCAATGGGAGTTTCCTAAAGCAGCAAATGATATCAGTACAATATATAATTGTGATATTGTTACAGATATGATTGGCTATGACATGGAATTGCTAAGGGAAAAAGTAAGTAGGGCTGATTTTATTCTAGTTTTCGATGAAGCAGAAAACGAGAGTTATTCACTGCTTTTAGAAGTTGCGAAAGCTTGTATCCAGTCACATCGTATCATTAGAATACTGTATGTATACAAAAGAATAGATGGAGGAAATTACTGTTTTAAAGAGGCTGCGAAAGGATTTGCAAACTGTTATCAGAATGAGTCGGTGAAATCATTCTTGAAGATAATGGAAGTGGATGATGAGACATGCTATAACAGAGAAATCGAACAAGAATTATTTTGTGGTGACAATCATTTTGTTGTCTACCGAAACGGCAAGAGGCTGTTAGAAAGTTATGAAAAGGTGACTAGTGATCAGAATGCAGAACTAGTTCGAGATAAGTCTGGTTGCTACTTAATTACAGGTGGTACAGGTCGTATTGGAATTGCATTAGCAGAACAACTTAGAAAAACGTATCCAGAAGCCAAACTTGTGCTGGTAGGAAAGAATAAGACAAAACAAAGGGTTGAAAATGAACTTAGTTCCTATGATGAAGACAAAGTATTTGTAATTCAAGCTGACATTTCTGATGCGGCACAGGTAAGAGAAATGGTGACAGAAGTTCACCGTAGATTTGGAAGCATAAAGGGGTTATTTCATGCTGCTGGAATAGTAAATGATGTTTATATAGTAAACAAACAGCTTAAAGATGCTTCCCAGGTAATGAATCCAAAGATACAGGGAATTCGTAATCTGGATTTCTACTTAAAAGAGGAAAACCTTGATTTTGTTGTGCTATTCTCGTCAATTTCTACAATCACAGGTAATGCAGGACAGTCCGACTACTGTTATGCCAATGCTTACCTTAATGCATTTGCCTCTTACCGTAACGGTCTTGTGAAAAAAGGGATACGAAAAGGTAATACTATTTCAATTAACTGGGGGTTTTGGAAAGAGGGAGGTATGCAGCTCAGAGATGCAGAACTTGAGTTATTACGGAAAAAAAGTGGCATTTTGCCGATACAAACAGAGGAAGGGATTCATTTCCTGCTATCTTCCGGAAAGTATAGTGGGGTTATTTATGTTGCGAAAATGGAACAGGAAATTCTATTGCAACGCTTGAATCAGTTGGATGTAATAGAAACATCACGAGAATTTCTGGAATCAGAAAGTGCTGTATCTAATATGAATGCGGAAAAAACCGATATCAGCGAACAGCTCAATGATGTGTTAAGAAAGTGCTGTAGCAAAGTAATTCAACTGGATATTGAGAAAATTATTTTAAACAAGGAATTGTCGGATTATGGATTTGATTCATTGACTAATACAGAGCTGGCAAATGAAATGAATGAAAAACTTGGTATTGACATTACGCCTGTTATCTTTTTTGAATATACTAATTTAGCTGATTTATCAGACTATTTGCAAAGAACTTATGCAAAAGAGTTAAATGGTGTGTTTACAGTTCCGAAACAGACTCAGAAATGTGAAACAGTATTAGAAGAGAAAATAGAATGGAAATCATTCCAGATTGCATCCAACTTGTCATATGCACAGGGACATACCGTCTTTGACCAGCCTGTAATTCTTGGAGTAACTTATATCAGTCATTTCGCCCAATGTTTACAAAAGCAGACTTTAGTTAATGGAGAATTCCAAAATATCCTGTTTCATGAGGCGGTTACAGTCTTGCAAAACGGTTCAATATCCTATAAAGTGATGCAAAAGAAAAAGAAGGACGAAATTGCTTTCACAGAAACTTGTGAATTAGAAGGAAAGTCTGTTATGGTGGTCACTGGTACTTTCCGAACAGGACAAAGCACCTTTCCATGGGAACAAGACGTAGTTGAGGTATTACAAAGAACAGGAAGAGAAGTGAATGGGGCGTATATTTACCAGCATAAATGGTGTTATGATGTTCAATATCAAAAAGAACTGCAATCGCTTGAAAAATTATGGATTGGTGATGATGTTGCTCTAGGACGAATTGTAATACATCCAGAAGTGAAAGGATTATACGATCTTAATCCAGCTATTCTAGATGGTGCAATGATATGTGGTTTATATGCATTTCTTGAAAATACCAAGGAAAGTTATATTCCATATATGATCAAGAAAGTCACAATTAGAAAAAATGTGTCTGATACCTGTTATTGCATCTGCAGGAAGAAGCGTCTGACAGAAGAAATTCTTTCTATGGATATCAGTATTTTAGCTGAGGATGGTAGTGTTGCATGCTTTATGAAAGAGTTCGTTTGCAAAAAAGTTTCAAATGCTGAGCGTTTTGTCTCTACGAATAGTAAGACTCTTAGTATGGATAAAGATGTAGCTATTATCGGAATGTCTGCAAGTTTTGCAGGTGGCAGATCGATTGAGCAGTACTGGAATTCCTTAGTGGAGAAGAGAGATTGTATAAAGGAAATTCCACTTGATCATTTTGATTATAAGGAATTCTACGATCCAGATTCCCATGGTGATGATAAGATGTACACAAAATGGGGAGGGTTTCTGGAAGATGTTGATAAGTTTGATGCGTCCTTCTTTCATATCTCAAGAAGAGAGGCTGAAGTTATGGATCCTCAGTTACGACTTCTGCTTCAGCATATCTATCACGCTGCTGAAGATGCAGGGTATGCAGGTACACTAAGAGGAAGTAACACTGGTATGTATGTTGGATGCTGTTTCCATGATTATCAGCAGAAGATGGATCGGAAACAGTTTGCAGTTACACCACACGATTTAACAGGAAATGCCATGACTATGATTGCTAACAGGCCTTCCTACTGTTTGGATTTGAAGGGGCCTAGTGTGAATATAGACACGGCATGTTCTTCATCCTTGGTAGCATTACATATGGCATGTCAAGGGCTGCTACATAAGGAATGCGACATGGCATTCGTTGGAGGGGTGAATCTTCTATTAGATTCATGGCATTATCGTTATTTCTGTAGTATTGGGGCTTTATCAAAATCAGGAAGATGCCATACGTTCTCAGACGAAGCTGATGGTTATATTCCAGGAGAAGGTGTAGCTGTTCTTGTATTGAAACCACTTGAAAAGGCGGTTAAGGACAATGACAACATATACGGAGTAATTAAGGGCTCTGCCATTAATCATGGTGGCATGACAACATCGGTAACGGCACCTGATTTGAGGCAGGAAGCCAAAGTAATCAAGGCAGCATGGAAAAATGCAGGGGTTAGTGGTGAGAATATCAGTTATATAGAAGCACATGGAACAGGAACAAAATTAGGAGACCCAATCGAAATCAATGCATTAAAACGGGTATTCGAAGAAACAAAAGATAGGAACCAGACTTGTTATGTTGGTTCAGCTAAAGCAAGTATCGGGCATACAGAAGGTACTGCAGGACTAGCTGGTGTAATAAAAGTACTGCTTTCCATGAAACATAAAGTATTACCTGCTATGCCACTTTTTGACAGGATGAATCCATATATTAATTTGGAAGGAAGCAATCTTTGCATTCATAAAGACTTGGTAAAGTGGCAACCAGTGAAAGGTTCACGTATGGCTGGAATCAGTTCCTTTGGTGCAGGAGGTGCATATGCCCATGTGGTTTTAGAAGAATACGAACAGCCTAAGCCAGAACCTGCAGTGAAAGAAAAACGACTGATGATCTTTTCTGCTAAGAAGGAAGAAAGTCTAATACGATATCTGAAAGTGTTGCTCGAATATTTGAAAGCACATCAGATAGAGAAGCAGCAGGAAGAAGAAACATGGTTACGTGACATATCTTATTCCCTAATGGCAGGAAGGGAACAGATGAATGTAAGACTTGCCTTTTGCGTAAATGGAATTCAAGAACTGATGGAAACGCTTAGAAAGGTTATGAATGAATCTATGGAGGGATGTCTGTTTCAGAAATTAACGGAAGATGACATACTTACCAAAGGAAAAGTCAGTGATACACAAGACTTGAATCAAATAGCGAAACTCTGGATAGATGGTTATACGTTAGGAATAGAACAGATTGCATCACTTTATGAAAATCCATATAGAATTCCTTTGCCAGGTTACATATTCGATGAAAAGTCCTTTTGGGTTGAACCGATTCAAAAAGAGCATGGAAATATCGTGTGTAAAGAAGATTTCTTTATCAAGAACCATGTGATGAATAATCTGAACATTATGCCAGGTGTTGCATATTTGAACTATGTATTAAAGGCGGCCAGAGAAAAAGGCATTGTGGTTAAAAGTTTATGTAACCTCTGTTTTATAGCACCGCTTAACATAGGGAACAGCTCGATTGAAATGAAGGTGAATATAGGAGAGGATAACAGTTTTGTGATTGACTCATGGGATGGTGCAAAGATACAACATCACGTACAGGGAATTATCGAATCACAACATACCATAACATTCAATATTATGGAAGACGAATTTACTAACTTAGACTACACAATATCTTCTCAGGACTTCTATGAACAATTGAGAGAAAATGGGTTATGTATAGGAAAGCCTTTCCAGAGTGTTAAGAAACTGCAATATGACAAGTCAAAAGTGAAGGCTGACATTGTACTTAGTGAAGAACTGAAAAATACATTAGATTCCTTTAGCTTGCATCCAGCTGTTTTGGATGGTGTATTACAGGCAGTCATATCAAGAGATAACGATTCCTGTCTACATATTCCATTTGAAATTAAGGAAATTCGTTTATCTGGTTCATTGTCAGAAAGAGTTATTGCATACGGAAGGAAAGACGAACTTACAGGGAAATGGGACATAAAAGTAACAGATACTACGAACAAGATGTTGTTATCCATTTATGGATTAGTTTCGAAATCTGTTCAGACGGACGCCTCAGAACAAAACGATCAAGAAGACTGGATAGTGAACATATTAACTAAGCTAACAAAGAATGAACTTACTGTTGCAGATGTTGAAAATATGCTATAGAAGATGAAAGGTATCGTATAAGATGAAGAGTAAATTAGTGATTCTTGAAAAAGTACGTAGTGGAGAAATTTCTCCAGAGGATGGAGCATTTCAATTGAAACAGCTGCTATCTAATGTGAAGTTCTATACAGAAAACTGGATAGAACAATCGATGGTCAAAAAGGATAGACAACAAAAGGAGTTAAGAAAAGTTCTGATTTTCTGTGATTGGAAAAGAAAACAGGAGATAGAAAAAGCCTTTGACGAAACTCAATGTATCTTCGTTTTCAAGGCAGATTCTTATAGGAAAGTATCAGAGCAGGGGTATTGTATTAATCCTGAAAGAGAAATGGACTATGCACATTTCTTTCAGGAAATAACCAAGGATTGTATAGACTTAGATGCTATCCTTCATCTTTGGGCAATGGATGCAGGCCCAGAGGAAAGATTAGAGGAAAATGGTATCTCTATTCTAAATATAGGAAAGCAACTATTACAGCTAACGCTTCATAAAGATATTCCTTTTATTCATGTTTATCCACTTAATGAAGGGATTCAGGAAGCCGCTCAGTCTGCAGTATATGCAATTTTTAGTTCATTGAAAGATGAAACCAGCAGATTGAAAGGAAAGTGCATTGCAATGGATTCCAACGCACTAATCAGATACATAGAAGTTGTGAAGGAAGAATTGAAAGAGTTCACTTCACAACATGTTCAATACTATGATGGAAAGCGTTATATAAAATCCTATAAATCGCTGAATTTAGAGAAACGTATCAGATTCATACAAAAGAATGGGGATTACTTGCTTAGTGGGGGTGCAGGAGCGCTCGGTAGAATCTTAAGTGAATCCATTCAAAACGAAGGGGGAAATGTTATATGGTGTGGAAGACGATCTTTGAAAGAGATTCCAGATGGAGTAGAATATTACATTTGTGATACGGCTAATAGAGAACAAGTAATACAAATGGAACAAGAACTGAAACAAAAAGGTAGAATGCTGAAAGGAATCTTTGTATGCACTGGAAACATAAATGACAGTTTATTAAAGAATAAGGATATGCATGACATGACAAGTGTTTTGAATGGAAAGATTCAATCTGTACGGAATTTAGATGAAGCATTTGCTAAGTATCCGCTGGATTTCTTTCTTATGTACTCTTCCATTACGGCACATATACCATCCATGGGGCAAAGTGATTATGCATTTGCGAATGCTTTTCTAGATTCATATGCTACGTATCGGGCAAGAAAACGAAAAAAAGGAATACGTAGTGGAAGAACACTAAGTATCGCATGGCCATTCTTTCAAAATGGAGGGATGCAAATTGATTCGGCTAGCCTGGACTTTATGAAGAATAGTAAAGGTTTGAACCCCTTGAATGCCAAACAACAATATGAATTGATTCAAAAGATGTATGGAGCATATGAGAATTCTTCCATCGTTGTATTAAGCGGAGACACCAATATTCTGCTTAATCAGAGTGAAGAAAGTCATAATACTTTACAAACGAAAATCTCGGTCAATGACCTAGAAACAGCTACCATGCAGAAATTGAAAGGGATTGCAGCTGATATATTACATGAAGAAATAGATATCTTTCAGAGTGAAGGAAAATTCAGTAATTATGGATTTGATTCCATAACCTCAATTGAATTTGTAAATGCGGTGAATCAATACTTTAATCTGAAAGTTATGCCATCTATTCTTTTCGAATGTACAAAATTTTCTACCTTTACACGACACTTAGTAGAACAGTATAGGAATGAGATTAACAGCAAAATTCAAACAGAACCTCAAATTAATGTAAATAACGGGATTATTTCAATAGAGGAAGATTCTGAAAATCACAATTCAGATTTTGCTATAGAAGAAAAAGAAAACGAGGAAGATATGCTTGCTATAGTTGGTATGGCTGGTAGATTTCCCAAAAGCAGGAATCTGGAGGAGTTCTGGAACCACTTGGTAGCCCAGGATGATTTAGTAACAACGATTCCAGAAGATAGATGGAATTGGCACGAGTATTGGGGCGAATCCGAAGATGATATCCATAAAACCAATGTAATCTGGGGAGGTTTTATGAATGAAGTGGATATGTTTGATGAGAAATTATTCGGAATTTCAAAGCGAGAAGCAGATTACATGAATCCACAACAGAGAATTCTTCTTGAAACGGTATGGGAGGTTTTCGAAAATGCAGGATACAAACCATCTAACCTTAGAGGAACGAATATAGGTGTATTTGTAGGAACAGCTGGTTCTGAATATAGCGATATCTGTTTAAAAAACCATGTAGAAACCAGTCCATACAGTTCTATGGGGCTGTCTCATGCAATTGATGCAAATAGGGTTTCTTACTATTTTGATTTGCACGGCCCTAGTGAATCTATCGATACAGCCTGCTCTAGTTCACTGGTTGCTTTAAACCGGGCGATAAAGGCAATAAAAAATGGAGAATGCCAAGAAGCTATTGTAGCTGGAGTGAACGTTATTCTGACACCATCTCTTTACATTGCATTTGATAAGGCAGGTATGCTATCTAAAACAGGTAAATGTAGTGCATTTGATGAGGATGCAAATGGATTTGTACGTGGTGAAGGCATAGGTACTATTTATATCAAGTCATTAAAGAAAGCGCTGGAAGACAAAGACTATATCTATGGGATTGTAAGAGGTTCTGGTGTAAATCATGGAGGGGATGCAAGTTCTCTAACAGCTCCGAATACGTTGGCACAAAAAGAACTTATAGAAAATATTTATACGTCCTCCTACGTAGATTTCGACACCGTGTCTTATATAGAAACACATGGAACAGGAACCGTATTAGGGGATTCTGTTGAAGTGAATGCATTATGCTCTGTATACAAAGATCTGTGTCCTATGGGAAGCAGATATAAGATGAGCTGCGGTTTAGGTTCCGTAAAGACGAATATAGGTCATCTTGAAACAGCGGCTGGCATTGCAGGCGTGATTAAAGTTCTATTGTCCATGCAGCATGACCTGATACCAGGAAATATTCATTTTCACAAGCAGAGTCCGATGATTGATTTAGAAGGTACTCCTTTCTATATTCAAAAGGAAAATACATTATGGTTACGTCAATGTGATAGTAAGGGGAATGCGATACCTAGAAGGGCAGGTATTAGCTCTTTTGGATTTGGTGGAACAAACGCCCATGTGATACTAGAAGATTATGAGTCCCAAGAACGCAAATTGAATTGTAAACAGTATATTTTGCTACCAGTTTCAGCACAAACAGAAGAACAATTATTAGAAATGATATGGAAACTATATCATTATCTTATCCATCATGAAGAAGTATCGTTGCATGATGTTGCATTCACATTGCAGAATGGAAGAGAAGAATTTAAAGTTCGTTATATGGTTTGTGCTAGAGATAGACAGGAATTGTTAGTTTCTATGGATCAATATTTAAAGGGTGTTACAAGTAGCAGTTACTTTGGAACTGTTTCCAACAATGGACAGAGCGATGTCATCGGGCTTACAGGTAACGAAGAACTGACGATGCTCGAAAAGCTATGTAAACAATGGGTAAAGGGCGCTAAAGTGCTTTGGGGTTCATATTATCAGCATGCAGATGTTAGAAAGGTTTTACTTCCAGGATATGAATTTCAAAAAAATAGACATTGGGTTAAATATAGTGAAGAGACAAGGAACAATGCTCAATTGCACAGTTTAAAGAGAGTTTGGAAAACAGTAGATAATCAAAGGAGCAGCAGAATTGAAAATATGGTCGTTCTATGCGAAAGAGTTCAGAAAGAGACTGGTTTCGTAAAGCAGTTAGAAGATGTTACTGCTTTTATCACGCCGGATTGCATAGACTCTCTGACTCTTCCAAAAGAGGTTTCGTTGCTGGATATCCGAAAAAATGAGGAAGAAGGTAGGTTCTTTGATGCGATTCTAAAATGCTTTCAGTATTTCCTTAGCGAAACTGAGTCATTCCATTATATATATGCATTTCCAGTAACAGATAGCAAAGGAAGAATGGTAGCAGATGCTTTAGACAGCTTTTGCCATTCCCTGTGGACGGAGTACGGTGAAGGAGAAAACTCTAAATTCACGTATCAGATGATTGGATATGAGGATATTTCTATTCTAAATAAAGTACGGGTTTGTCAAAATGAATACTGGATGTATGAAAGAGGAAATTGTTTGAAACAATGTATGGAACTGAATCCATTAGAAGAGTCTAGAACTGAAAAGTCCAAACGACTAAAACAAGATGGAATTTATCTTGTGTTTGGTGGAACTGGAGGCATTGGCCAGATAACAGTTCAATATTTATTAGACCATACAGACGGAACTGTTATAGCAGTTGGACGCTCTGAGCAGAATAAAACAATGCAATCTTTATCAGACAGATATGGAAACCGTATAGACTACCGCAAAGCGGATATTGGTAATGTTGCGGGTATTCGTGAATTAAGAGAACAGATTTTAACGCAATATGGTTCTATAAATGGTATTATCCACAGTGCGGGTCTTAATAGGGATGGAAGTTTTCTTGCGAAAGGATTAGAGGATTTTCGCAGTGTTCTTCAAGTAAAAGTACAAGGATGCTTAAACCTTGAAGATGTTTTTGGTCAGGATCAGCTGGACTTCATGCTTTTGTACACATCAGTGGCTGCCTATTATGGAAGTGCAGGACAAGCAGATTACTGTCTTGCAAATCGATTTATGGAAGCATATGCGAACGACCGAAACCAAAGAGTGAAAACAGGAAAAGCATATGGAGAAACCCTCTTTATCGCATGGCCAGTCTGGAAGAGTACTGGTATGAAGACACCGAAAGCGATTCAAAGAAGAATTTATCAAAAATATGGAATGCTTCCAATCGAAAAGAGTCAGGGCATTGCCATTCTCGATTGTGTACTGCAAGGACAGGAAGAGAGCAGTGGATACGTTTATGGAGAACATATAAAGGCACCTGAAATGAAAATGAAACCAAAAACAGTTTACACTCAAAAAGCTGGATATGCTTCTTTAAAGGACAACGTATTCTTTTACATCAAAGAGCTCTTAATGAGACTTGTGGGAGCAGAAAAAATCGCTCTTCATACTACTTTAGAGGAACTTTGTGTGGACTCCATTATTATCACGCAATTTACAGAACGAGTACAAAAGGATATAGGAAAAATCGAAGGGACCATTTTATTTGAGTGTAACAATGTTGAGGAAATAGTAGAGTATATGCTGGAACATTACGAAGAGCCATTTAGAAAGCTTTTTGCTGAAAATCTAGATAACACAATAGAAGCTATAGAAACTACAAAAAGTTCAAAAGAGGAAGGCTTTACAATCTGTTCAGAGGAAAATACTCATTACAACGAAAAGGATGACATTGCAATCATAGGTTTTGATGGAAAGTTTGCTTCCACAGACAGTATTGACGAGTTGTGGAAACAATTAGCATGTGGGGCAGATTTAATTCAAAAAGTACCAGCAGATAGATGGGACAACGACAAGTATTATTCAGAAAATGCAGGACAGGCTGCAGAAGGAAAGTACTATTGTCAGAACGCTGGATTTTTGAATGTAGTGAATGAATTCGATCCACTCTTCTTCCACATATCACCTAAGGAAGCGGAATTGATGGATCCACAAGAACGAATGTTATTGGAAATGGCATGGAATACTGTAGAGAAGGCAGGTTACAACAAAGAATCCATCAAACGTGTATTGGAAAATGAAGTTGGGGTATTCGTTGGTGTGACTACCCATACCTATAACTTAATTGGAGCTGAAGAACTATATAAAGGAAACTCAGATATTGCAAAGTCTGAATCTTGGTCTATTGCAAATCGAATTTCTTACTTCATGAACTGGAAAGGACCAAGCCTTGCAGTTGACACTGCCTGTTCCTCTTCTTTAACTGCCTTGCATTATGCTTGTAAAAGCTTGCAGGAGAAGGAATCAAAAATGGTATTTGTAGGAAGTGCTAATCTCTATCTGCATCCAGCGAAATTTATCTATATGAGTCAGATGAAAATGCTTTCTGAGTCAGGAATCAGTTCACCATTTGGAGAGAATGCAGATGGGTTTGTTCCAGGTGAAGGTGTCGGCGGTATACTGCTTAAGACACGAAGACAGGCAGAATTAGATGGAGACAGAATTTATGGAATTATTAAAGGTACGGCAGTGAACCACGATGGAATGACCAATGGATATACAGTTCCAAATGTAAAAGAACAAGCGGAAGTTATTAAGAAAGCGTTAAAAACATCAGCTGTGAATCCAGAAACCATATCTTACGTGGAAGCACATGGAACGGGAACACGTCTTGGAGACCCTGTTGAAATCGCAGGACTTAGAAAGGCTTGGTCAGAATATACCAATCGTAGACAATACTGCGCAATAGGTTCTGTAAAGGGCAATATAGGACATTTAGAAGGATGTGCAGGAATAGCTTCTGTGATTAAGGTTCTTCTTCAGTTCCAGCATAAACAGTTAGTACCTTCTATACATAGTAAAATCTTAAATAGCAGAATTGATTTTGCAGAAACTCCATTTTATGTACAGCATGAGTTAGAGAAATGGGAACCAAAAGATGAAAATCATAATCCAATTCCAAGAAGAGCCGCAGTTAGCTCCTTCGGTGCTGGTGGAACCAACGTGCATGTAATTCTTGAAGAGTACGAGAATAATGATGTTCAGGACAGAAGCAGTTGTCAAGAAGAGGAGCAGTTCTTCACCTTGTCTGCAAGGAACCGAAAACAATTGGAAGATTACGCAAAGAAAATACTGGCCTATTTGCAGTCCTATAGAACAGAAACACGAGATACGAATAAAGCAGGTCGTTGTATAGATCTTGCTTCTGTCGACGCTGCATCGAAACTTGCAGAGTTACTAGAAGTACCTGTTAAAGATTTGAGTGTAACAGAAACATTTGAAACTTATGGAATGGACCGTATTTTATTAGAACGCTATAAACAGACATTACGGAACATTTATGGAGATGACAGGCGCTTTTGGAATATTACAACGGAATGGTCATTAGAAAGGATTTTTGACTGCATAACCAGCGATAACCAAGAAGAATACGAAATTCAATACGACATAAACTTTACGGACTTTATTTACACGTCACATACACGAGAAGCGTTTGATGAAAGAATGATAATCGTGGCAAAAAGTCTCAAAGAGGTTGAGCAGGGATTAGAGAGTTTCTTAGGAAAACGTAACAAAGCAACAGGAACGGTTATGGTACATAATGTAAAACAAGAGCCAATGATGGGTGTGCCAGATTGGCTTAATGGCAATCCTGGTGACTGGGAAAGTTTCGGTCATAATGCCAGAATACTGGATTTGCCAACCTATCCGTTTGCAAAACAATGCTATTGGATACCGATGGTAGAGGAAACAAGTTATCATTTTAGAAATCAGATATTAGACGATAATATTTCAACTTTTACCAAACAAGTATACTGTAAGAGGTTTACGAAACAGAATTTCTATTTAGCAGACCACGTAGTAAATGGAATCTGTACGCTTCCAGGTGTATTCTATCTGCAGATGGCACAAGAAGCTGTAAGACAAAGCCTTTCAAAAGAAAACGTCATTTTGAAGGACATTACATGGCTGCAGCCATTGACAGTTAAGGAAAATGAAGTACAAGCAACAATTGAACTAGAACGTTCTGAAACGGGTTGCCAGTTTAAGGTACTTTCATCACATGGTGTCCACATGCAGGGAAAAGCAGTGACATCCCAGAAAGAAGAGGCCAACCAGATTGGGCTTTCCATGATACGAAACTGCTGTCACAATTCGATTCCAGTCGATAAGTTTTATCATGAGTTTGAGCTTGGTGGTATTCATTATGGCCATACCTTTCAGGCGGTGCAAAAAGTATCTTATGGTCAACAGCAGATTATTGCAGAAATCGCTTTGCCAGACGGTGCATGTAGCCTGAGTGATTTCCCGCTGCATCCATCACTTTTCGATGCGGCATTACAGACAACATCAGCATTGAAGAAGATGAATGGTCAAGATGAGAATCAGACATTTATTCCATTTGGGGTAAAAGAAGTTAAGGTAAAGAATCCATTACAGGAGAAGTGTTTTGTTTACGTGCATGCAATTAAAGCAGAAAGTAAGATGGTGACATGTGACATTCAGATTCTGGGAATAGATGGTGTTGAATTAGCCCAATTAAAGGAATTTTCATTCCGTGTACTAGAGAGTGATTCACAAACCAGCCAATCTATGGATGAATTACATTTCTATTCACCAGTTTGGAAGCTTTCGCAAACGCCAGACAGCAAAGAAGAGAATAAACCAGTACTGGTTTTCTATGATGGAGAAAGAATGGATGGATCCTTTAAAGAAAGAAATCATGTGGTATGGATACATTCTGGAAGCTGGTTTAGAAAATGTTCCATCAATGAATACCAGATATGCCCTAATGAAGCCAGTGATTATGAAAAACTACTACATGAATTGACATCTGATGGGGCAGAGCATTTCGATGTCATACATTTTTGGTCTGATAAATATAGAGAGATACAGAAAGAACAATATTCTGAGTATATAAAATATGGCATACAGTCCGTATTCTATTTTTGCAAAGCTATTATAGATGCCAAAGAGAATCTGAATATAACATTCTATCTTGTGAACCGCTTACAGAGAGAATCACAAAATCCATTCTTTACAGCGATTAGTGGATTTTTGAAAACGATTCATTTAGAGCATGGAAGAATTCAGACGAAATCTATCCAAGTGGAAGCGTCTGATAGCACAGTTTGGGATAAACTTTCAAAAGAACTTCGATATGAAGGAACTGATATGGAAATACGCTATAAGAACGAGACAAGACTGGTGAAAGAGATTGAAAAAATCTCAATGACTAAGAAAGCAAAGATGGGACTTGACACGAACCATTGCGTTTATCTAATTACTGGAGCATTAGGCGGTTTATCAAGGCTGATGATTCAAAAGATTTGTCAGGCAGATAATAAGGCAAAATTAATCCTAACAGATATATTTCCTGCAGGTACGAAAAGTGAAGAATTATTAAAGAACATAGCACAGTACGGAAAAGAAGCTATCTATATTCCGGCAGATTTGAATTTTAGAAAACAGGTGGAACAAGTAGTACAGAAGGGAAAAGAGAGCTTCCAGCAGATTACTTGCTTAATCCATACAGCTGGTATTATACAGGATGAAATTTTCCGAAAGAAAAAGTTTGAAACGTTTGAAAAGATTCTGGCACCAAAGGTTTATGGAACACTAAATCTTGACCAAGCAACAAAACAGGAAGAACTGAAGGCATTTGTTCTGTTCTCATCACTAGCCGCATTTGGAAATGCAGGACAATGTGATTATTCCTATGCCAATGATTTCTTAGTTCGATTTGGGGAACAAAGAAATGTACTTACGCAAAAGGGACAGAGAAGTGGAAAGACTATTGTTATGAACTGGCCATTATGGTCGAGTGGAGGCATGAAGACGGATAATCAGACAGAAGCATTATTCCAACACTTTGGAATGCGGTCGCTGGATTCTGATATAGGAATGGAAGCATTAAACATTTCTATAGGAAATGATGTAAATCAGGTTGTAGTTGCACAAGGAATTCATAAATTGATATGGAAGAAACTACAGAGTATGTTTAAACTTCGAGAAGATATCAAAAATCAGAATCAATCACGGAAAGTATTTATTGAAGTAAAACATCGGTTTACAAAAAAAATAATGGAAATCATGCGAATTCTTTTAAAGTTGCAAGAAGAAATTGACTTGTCTGTTGATATTAGCGATTACGGATTCGATTCTATCTCCATTACAGAATTAGTGAATAGAATAAATAATTATTATGGTCTGGACCTATTACCAACCAATGTATTTGAATACAATACCATTCAGAAATTTGTAGATAGTGTTTACCAAAGTAATGAACAGAAACTGTGTGAGTTTTATGTCGATACAATGGTAGAAGAAGTAAAAGAAACATTTACAGAAACGAATAAAGACAAAAAGGGAGATGAAACGTATACGCAAGTAGAAACAAAGAAATCTGTAACGTATGACAAGGAACCAATCGCAGTTATCGGAATGAGCTGCAAGCTACCTGGTGCTGAAAATGTAGAGGAGTTCTGGAACAATCTGATAGAACAGAAAGACGTTATTATGGAGATTCCATCTGATAGGTGGAACTGGAGAAGCATTTATGGAGATTCCCATACAGAACCGAATAAGACTTATGTAAAGAATGCTGCATTTGTGAATAATATTGATATGTTTGATGAAGAACTCTTCGGTATCACCAAGCGAGAGGCTGTATTCATGGATCCAGTACAACGAATGGTACTAGAAGAAAGTCATCGTGCAATTGAAGATGCTGGTATTAAGCATTCTGAATTACGAGACAGTAATACAGGTGTCTACATTGGATTAGTATCTATGGAGTATTATGAAATGGTAACAAAAAGCACGAAAGAAATTGATCCGTTTCTGTCAACAGGAAACTCCAGAGCGGTGACAGCAAATCGGATTTCTTATGTGTATAGTCTGAGGGGACCTAGTGAAGTAATTGATACTGCATGCTCCAGCTCTATTGTAGCTGTCAAAAGAGCCATTGATGATATACGTTCGGGAAAATGTTCCATGGCAATTGCTGGAGGTGTGAATGCAATCTTAAGTTCACAAGTACATCTGGCATATAGCCGAACAGGAATGTTAAGTCCAGATGGCAAGTGCAAAACATTTGATGAGTCAGCCGATGGATATGGAAGAGGAGAGGGCTGTGGAATTATAATCCTAAAACCTCTAAGTAAGGCAATTGCAAATCATGATCCGATTCATTGTCTTATTTTAGGTGGAGGTATTAATCACACAGGACATGTTAATAACTTGACGACTCCAAATCCAGTAGCCCAGAACGAAGTAATTGAAAGTGCGGTGCATGAATCAGGTGTACCTTTTCGGTCAATTGGTTTTATTGAAACTCATGGAACTGGAACCAAGTTAGGAGACCCTATCGAAATTATGGGTATTCTGAATGCAGAAAGACACCTAAACCCAGAGCATTTGCCACATCCATGTGTATTAGGAGCGTTAAAAAGCAGTATCGGACATCTAGAAGGTGCAGCAGGAATTGCAGGTATGATTAAGGCAGCCAAGGCATTAGAAGAAAATATCATTCCAGCAAATATGAATTTTACTAAGAAAAACAGCTTCATTTTGTTGGATGGAACAGGTTTTTCTCTAGCACAGCAGAATCAGCAGTTCCCTGTTATTGCAGATGAGCCGGGTTACGCTTTCCCAAGAAGGGCAGGAATCAGTTCATTCGGATTTAGTGGTGTCAATGCACATATCATCATGGAGGCTTACGAAAAGCACTACGACAAGGTAACGGAAAATAATGCAGAACGAGTACTGGTTCTTTCCGCAAGAACCAATGAGTTATTTACTCAATATATTAAAACAATTCGAACATGGATTCATAACAGGAAGGAGCAAGATGAGCAGATTGATGCATGGATGCAAAGCATGATATTTACATTGCAGCAAGGAAAAGAGGCACAAGCATGTAGAATGGCAATTGTATTCCATAACATGGAAGAACTAAAAAATAAGTTAGAAGATTTTGAAAACCTTACAGAAGAACAAGGAGTATATCGAGGAACGATAGAAAAGAAGAATAAATCAAGACTTGTATTGGATTCTTCTATGTCAGAAGCACAGTTAGCAAAAGCTTTTACTACCAACGCTTTTCTAGATTGGAAAGACTGCTATGTAGAAGAACCTCAAAAGATATCTCTTCCAGCCAGACCGCTTAAGAGAAATCGTCACTGGTATCAATCTAAGGAACAGAATAAGAACCTAAATGATATCATAGCGAAGCGGATCAATGTTCCAGATGAGATGTATCAGGCAAAAGAAACATTTGAAACAGACATGGGTGAATTGGAAGCATATTGTGCAGTTCTGATTGTAAAGGAATTTGCAAAGAGAGGGTACTTTACACGTGCAAACGAAACGTATGCAATTTCAGAGCTTATGAAGATATTCAAAGTCAAAAATCACTATAGACGTCTTATGACAGAACTTCTAGAAACCCTTCACAAACAAGGCTATGCATGCTTAGAAGGGGAACAGTTTATCACAACCGTTGGAATAGAAGAAGCGGACAGAAAAAATATAGAAGAAATGAGAACTCGTTTTGAGCAGGAACACAGTGGAATTCAACCTCACATTCAACTTCTAAACTATTGTATTCCACACTTACTCAATATTATGGAAGGCAAGACACTGGCTACTGACATTCTATTTCCAAATTCAAGCATGGATTTAGTAAAACCGGTGTATGGCGAGAACCCTGGAGCAAATTACTACAATCAACTTGTAGTTGAATCAGTTGTGGCTTATATTGAAGAAATTAGAGAAAAAGAGCCAGACAGAGTAATTCGAATTCTTGAGGTAGGAGCTGGAACTGGTGGAACAAGCAAAGACGTAGTGAATGAAATTGGAAAACGGTATCAGAATGTTACATACATGTATACGGATATGTCAAATGCATTCCTCAATTACGGAAGAACAATGTATGGAAGAATACATGCCTTTATGGAGTTTGGCTTGCTCAATGTAGAGAAAGATCCGATTGAACAAGGATTTGAACCACATTCTTATGATATCGTGATTGGCGCAAATGTATTTCATGCAACGAGAAATCTTCAAATTGTTATGGAATATATGAAGAAACTGCTCAAATCATCTGGTTGGATTGTGGTAAACGAAATAACTAAAATACAGGCATTCTTAACACTTACCTTTGGTTTAACAGATGGATGGTGGCTCTATGAGGACGAGGAAATCCGATTAAAAGGAGGACCTTTACTAAGTCTCAACAACTGGGATAAGTTACTGGGCAAACTGGGCTTTGACAGTGTAGCAGGTGTAGACACCATATTGTCAGGAAGAATCGTTCCGCAGGAAGTAGTAATAGCTAGAAATTCCATAGAAGACGTGAGTACAACAGACATTCCAAAGATGGATAAAAACATAAATGATAAAGAGGCTTCTGTTCACAAACCGATAATAAACCAGACAGTTGATGCAACATTAGATAATACCCAATATCTGGAGCAGTATGTGCAGACTAAAATCGCAGAAGCCATTGCTACTACTTTGATGGTAGATCCAGTAACCATTGATATGAATGAACCATACAATTCGTATGGCGTAGATTCCATATTGGGTGCAGAGTGCGTTAATTCAATAAACCAAATACTTCATGTTACAGTAAACACCACAGAATTATTTAATAGAACAGACATTGTACAGCTGGCAGTATTCATATGTGAGCAGTATTACGATGATTTAATGCAAAGAGAAGATGTGAAATCATTTGTGAACGAAAATGAGATAAGTTCAATGCTTAGTCAATACCAGAATGGTGAAATCGATATAGATGAATTGTTGAATGAGTTGGAGATAGAATATGGAGAAGAATGAGATGAAAGAAATGCTCTTACAATTTAAAGAGCATAAGATAAGTAAAGAAGAATTACTCAAACAAATGAATGGAAGTGTACACATTATTTCAAATAATCAGAAGAAGGACCAGAAAAAAACTGTTGCCAGCATGACAGCAACCAATGATAGCGATATCGCTATCATTGGCATGTCCTGCAGATTTCCATTCGCTAATGATTTGGATGAGTACTGGAATCTAATTAAGAATGGTGAGAATGCAATAATAGAAGTTCCAAGTAATCGATTTGATGTAAATAAAATATTTGGTGATCCTTACAAAGAAAAGAATAAGACCAATTGCCGATGGGGTGGTTTCCTAGATCAAATAGATACTTTTGATCCTTTATTCTTTCAAATCTCTCCTAAAGAAGCTGAATTAATGGACCCACAGCAACGGTTATTTCTTATGGAAGCATGGCGAACATTTGAAAACGCTGGATACAGTGCTAAGAGCTTGGAAAAGATGAGGTGCGGAGTATTTGCTGGACATGCCGATGGAGATTATAAGATAGGTTTAATGGAACATAATGTACCAAAGGATGCCTGCTATTTTATGGGCAATTCAGGAGCAATCTTGTCTGCAAGAATTTCCTATCTGTTAAATCTGAAAGGACCAAGTATTTCACTGGATACAGCCTGCTCATCCTCCTTAGTAGCACTTCACTTGGCTTGTGAAAGTCTTCGAAGTGGAGAATGCCAGATGGCATTAGTGGGAGGTGTGAGTGCCTTCGTATCGCCACAGCTTTATCTTCTTGCAGGAAGTGCTGGAATGTTATCTCCAGACGGGCAATGTAAAGCTTTCGATGATAATGCAAATGGATTTGTACCAGCAGAAGGAGTTGGATGTGTTCTAATTAAACCATTAAAACAGGCTATTGCAGACAAGGACAAAATCTATGCAGTAATAAAGGGAAGCGGTCTGAACCAAGATGGAAAGAGCAATGGAATTACTGCTCCCAATGCACTTTCCCAAACAGCATTGGAACAGGAAATATATGATCGATATCAAATTAACCCAGAAGAGATTGGGTACATTGAAGCACACGGAACAGGAACAATTCTAGGAGATCCAATTGAAGTAACTGCACTTATTGATTCATTTAAAAAATACACCAATAAGGAGCATTTTTGTGCACTTGGCTCAGTTAAAACTAATATCGGACATACACAATTGGCAGCCGGTGTAGCCTCTATTATTAAAGCGGTGCTGATGTTGCAGCATAAGGAACTTCCACCAATTGTAAACTTTAAGAAGCAAAACCATCATATCAATCTGGAACATACACCATTCTATATCAACCAAGAGAGCAAAGCATGGACCTGTGAAAAGGAAGGTTCACGTAAAGTAGCCATCAGCGGTTTTGGATTTAGTGGCACAAATGCACATGTTGTATTACAGGAATATGTGCAAAAACCTTGTATGAAAGAAGATGGAAGCAAGCATTATTATCCAATCTGTTTAAGTGCAAAATCCGAAAAGGCATTGCTAGGGGAATTACAGGAACTTCAAAACTGGATTGAAAAGAACAAGGATGAGCTGACTATTGAAAGAATTTCATACTCTTTATGTCAATACAAAAGCCATTTCAACATTCGTACCGCATTGGTTGCATGCAGTATGGAAGAGTTATCGGAGCTATTAACAAAGATGAAAAAACATCCAGAGATGGTCGGGATGAAAGACATTAAGCGAATGAACAAGACCGCTGGCAAAGGAAAACAGTATTTTGAGCCAAGAATAGACAGCATCATTCAAAAACTGAATCAAGAGCAGCTAACCATGGAAGAAGAAAAAGAACAGGTAGATTATCTTGCAGAATTCTATAAAGCAGGATATTACTTAAACGCAGACTTATTATATCCGAATTGTTCCTATGAAAGAATGGATATGCCGAAGTATCAATTTGATATGGATAGATACTGGTTTTCAACTGATACAGTTAGCCAAGAACAGCCACACAACACTTTCGTTTCATCTTGGAAACAGCATGAGTTTGAAATCAAACTAGAGAAAGATACGTTCTTTATACAAGATCATATTGTAGAGGGAAAGAACATTCTTCCAGGTGTTGCATATATAGAGTTTGCAAGAAAAGCAGTGGAAGAAGCAACGGGCAAAGAAGTGTGTGCGGTTAAACATATTGTTTGGCAAAAGCCAGTTATTGTAGATCATGATTCAATGTCATTGTATGTGCAGCTACAATCAGAGGCAGATAGAATTAAGTTCAAAATAATTAGTCGAGAAGGTATAAGTACAGCATTGCATTGTCAAGGCTCTGCTTACCTAAAACGAGAGGATTGCTCAAAAAGGAAAGTACTGAACATTACTAGGCTAAAGAATAAGTTACAAAATGAATGGAATCAGGAACAGCACTATCATAATTTTGTCGTGCGCAACATGAGGCATGGAAAGTCCATGCAGGCAATTCAAAAACTTTATACTGGAAGAAATGATGCTTTAGGTTACATTGAATTACCAGAGGTTATTCAGTCTTCCAGAAAAGATTTTGTATTACATCCAGCAATTTTAGATGGAGCATTGCAGACCGTCATAGGTGTAGAGTCTGCAGTTTTATCTGACCATAATAAGATATTTCTTCCATTTGAAATACAGAAAGTAACACTTTATGATATGCTTCCTAATAAATTGTATTCCTATGCTGTAAAGACAGCAGAACAAGAATTCACCGTATGGCTAACAAATCTGTCAGGTAAAGTGGTTGCGAAACTTGCAGGACTACGAATGAGAAGTGTTTCTATGAATATCGAAACAAAAGCCAAAGTCAACTATCTGATTCCAAACTGGATACCATATGATTTGGAGAAACCGAAAGGACTACTAAAGAAGTTCCTTCTAATTGATGCAAAGCAGTTGAAATATTATGAAGCGTTTTCAGATGGTACAGAAACGAGAAAGTTAATTGCCGAGGGAGCAGAACAGTGTCATAGGCTCTCCTTAGAAGCATATGATTATATTGTGTATTTTGCAGATTCAGATGACAAGAAAGAGGTTTGTCTGGAGCATGGAGTATATCAGTTTGTTACATTTTTGAAAGAGAAGCTAATCAATACAAGGAACCCAGTTTACCTAATGTATTTGTATGATAGAACATCCCCATATGTGGAAGTATACGAAGCAGTCAGTTCCTTGTGTAAATCCGTAATGCTTGAAAATGCCAATCTTGTAATAACTACTTGCGGGTATGAACAACCTGTATCACTTTACTTAATTGGCAAGGAACTTAGCCAAAGAAAGAAGAATGTGATTCAGTACATAGATAAGAAACGCTATATATGGCAAGTCGAGAAGCAAAATGTCCAGGAACCAGATACAGGTACGGTTTGGAAACGGAATGGGGTATATGTTCTAACAGGAGGCAACGGAAAAGTTGGTAGCAGCATTGCGCACTATCTCGTATCCAGGTATCAGGCGAAGGTTATTCTGTTAGGTAGAAGCATAAAAGATTCCTATTCTGAAACAGATGCTATAGAGTCATACGGAGTGGATATATGTGATATAGAGAAACTTCGTGCTGTCTGCAACCAGATTAAAAATCGGAACGGGAAAATAACGGGGGTGTTACATTGCGCTGGCATTCATAAGGATTCCTTTCTTAGAAACAAATCCTTAGAGAATTTTCAGGGAGTGATATGTGCAAAAGTGGAAGGAACAGAAAGCCTGATGAACTGCATGGAAGAGTGTGAAGCTGATTTTTATGTATTTTTCTCTTCCACAACGTCGATTAGTGGAACACCTGGACAATGTGATTATGCTTATGCCAATGGGTATTTAAATGCTTACGCAAACCAGCTACAGAAGGCAGGAAAGAATGTAATATCCATCTGCTGGTCGTTTTGGGAAAATGGAGGCATGCAGATTAGCGCTCAGGATAAGCAGTTTATGAAAGAAACAGTAGGGATGGAAGGAATTACGATTCAGGAAGGACTTGACATGCTTGCAATTTCACTTAAAGAAGGAAAGAACACAATAATACCATTGAAAGGAAATGCAGATAAATTCCTTCAATATCTGACAAAAACATGTACGATTGCAAGAAACCATACAATTGTAAAATCTGTTTTAACATGTGTGAAAGATAAAGGAGAAAAAGCTTTGAATCAGAACTTATATAGAAAAGTGAAAAAAATCGTATATAGTCAAATCGAAAAACTCATTCATATTTCTTTGGATAAGATTAAAGAGGAACATGATTTTACAGATTATGGATTTGATTCCATTTTATTAACAAGTCTTGCGAATGAGTTAAATGAAGAATTGCATATAGACTTGATGCCTACAGTCTTTTTTGATAAGAGCTGTATTCGTGAATTCATTCAATATTTATGTGATGAGTATTTAGCCAAACGGGCAGAAGAAGAAGTCCAGCCAGAAAGCAATCAAGAAGTAGAGGACATGTGGATAGAGGATGTGTCACAAGAGGAAAATGTGCAAGAGAATATCTATGATGAAAATGCTCATGATGAGAATGTTTATGATGAGAATCATTTAGAAGCAGATTATCCTTGTAAAATGAAATCCTGTACCCCAGAAGATAATGCAGTAGCCATTATCGGAATGGCTGGTGTGATGCCACAATGTGCATCATTAGAAGAGTTTTTTGCTAAACTGGAAACAGAAACAGACTTCATTACGGAAATCCCAAAAGACAGATGGGATTGGAGGGAAGCTGGTAAAGAAGATATGCGCTGGGGTTCATTTATGAACGACATAGATATGTTTGATAATGAATTCTTTTCTATTTCCCCAAGAGAAGCCGAACTAATGGACCCTCAGCAGCGAATACTGTTAGAATGTGTGTGGCATACGATAGAGGACGCTGGATATAAAGCATCCGAGCTGAGAGGAAGTAATATGGGTGTATTTGTTGGTGTGTCTACAATGGATTATACCGATTTATCGAAAAAGAACAATATACCCGTTTCGGGTTACACATCAACAGGAAGAGCACATTCTGTTTTAGTAAACAGAGTATCTTATCTGTATGATTTTCATGGTGCAAGTGAGCCAGTGGATACTGCTTGTTCTAGTTCTTTAATTGCAATCATTCGAGGCGTGAAATCCATTCAGAGCGGAGACTGTGATACCGTCATTGCAGGCGGTGTCAATGTAATTGCAAGTGATGATTTGTATGCTGCATTCAGTAAATCTGGTATGCTTGCAAAAGACGGAAAGTGCAAACCATTTGATGAGAATGCGAATGGATATGTGAGAGGAGAAGGAGTTGGAACTGTATTCTTGAAATCCTTATCAAAAGCAGAGAGAGACGGAGATCACATTTACGCAGTGATTAAAGGATGTGGTATTAATCATGGTGGACATGCAAGTTCTTTAACAGCTCCAAATGCTACTGCTCAAGCGAACTTAATCGTTAATACCTATCAGAAAGCAAATATTAATCCATTGGATGTCACATATATTGAAGCACATGGCACTGGCACAAAATTAGGGGATCCAGTGGAGATTGATGGTTTGAAAAAAGCATTTAGGAAGTTATATGAAATGAATCATATCACCAACTTTGAAGAAGGGTATTGCAATGTGGGTTCTGTAAAATCCAACATTGGACATTTGGAATCAGCTGCGGGTATTGCGAGCGTATTCAAAGTCCTGCTTTCCATGCAGAAAAAACGTTTACCAGCAAGTATTCATATTAACAAGCTAAATCCATACTTAGACTTGAAAGATTCTCCATTTCGGATTATACAAGAAACCAAAGACTGGACAGTACCGGAAGGAAAGAAACGTATGGCTGGTATTAGCTGTTTCGGTTATGGTGGTGCCAATGCAAATCTGGTATTAGAACAGTATGAAGCTCAGAACATACAACCGAATGAAATAGAAGAAAACCGCCTATTCATTTATTCCGCTAAAAATGAGGAACAGTTAAAAGTTTATGTGAAGGAACATATTCAATATCTGCAAGATAAAAAACAAGATAATACATTCTCCTTAGAACCATACGCATATGTGTTACAGACTGGGCGTGAGAGTATGGAAGAAAGACTTGCACTTCCAGCAAAGGATGTGGACCAGTTACTTGTTCTTCTACAGGAGTATTTGGATGGAAAGGAAAAAGCTTCTCACTATACTGGCAATAAACAGAGCAACAGCATGTTCAAAGTATTAAACGAAAGCACTTCTTGGAGTGAGTACGAAAGGAAAATTTATACCAGCAAAGACTATAATACCATTGCAGTTCTATGGGTAAATGGAGTAGATCTTGACTTTAGGAAGCTATATGAAGGCAGAAGACCTGGAAAGATTTCAATCCCAAAATATCCATTTGCCAAAACAAGATACTGGCTACCAATTGAGGATTCCGTTTCCTCAGAAACATTAAAGAAGAAACTCCACCCATTAATTGATGATAATGTGTCTACCATGGACAAAATACTCTTCCGAAAGAGCCTGTCACAGAGTGATTTCTTTATTCACGACCATAACATTCAGGGAAGTACAATTCTTCCAGGAGTTGCATATTTGGAAATGGTAAGAGCAGCTGGAGAACTTGCGCAGCAGTCAGATATTAAAATGATTGAAGATGTTATCTGGGCAGCACCGATTACGGTAAAAGACAAAGAAAAGGATTCTTTTGTCGAATTGTCAAAGGTCAATGGAAAGATTCATTACAAAGTATATTATAACGAGTATGGAAAAAGTGTAGTTGCATCACAGGGGAAACTTTTAACGCTACTAGATGCAGAAGACAGTTTGCCAGTTGCTTATCCTATTGGAGAACTTAAGAATCAACTGAAGAATGCAATTGGTCATGAAGAAGCATATCAGTATTTTGCAAAACTTGGCTTCCAATATGGGGATACATTCAAATGTATTGATTACATACAAAGCAGCCACACTGAAGCATTAGGTAGATACGAGATTCCAAAGAATCAAGGTATGCAATGGAAAACAGAAGGATTTCAGTTAATCATTCCAGCAATGGATGCAGCACTTCAGACCATTATGGGAACAGGTTCTAGCAGCCAGGATGGTTCCGAAAAACAGTTTATTCCGTTCGCATTAAAACGCTTATGCATTTTCGGAGAGATTCCAATGAGTGGTTATGCATATATCAGACTACATTCTCAAAATGAGGATGGAAGTGTTCGAAAGTTTGATATTAGCATATTAGATGAAACTGGAGACGAAAAGGTTCGTTTTGAACAATTTACATCCAGAGCATTAGAGGGCAATGTGGATTATGACAATACCAGTATAAAACCATTGTATTACAAAAATAAATGGGAAGAAAAGCAAGGTTCTTTGACTGCCATGGCAGATACCAAACAAAAACTTGCCATCGTTTTTGGAAATGAAATACAAGGTAAGCAATATCGAGAGGCTCTGCAAGAATACAATATGGAAGATGTAGTAGTTGTTCAGGATGCATGCCAGTATCAGAAAATGAGCGCATCCACTTACAGCATACGACCAGCCGAATATGCGGATTACGAAAGTCTGTTTATTGGACTAGACCTTACAGATTACAGTGAAATCATTATCTATCATGCATTTGCAGCTGATGAGATCCTGATGAATACGCTTTCCATGCAAGAACGATTAGAATATGGATTTCTGTCTATGAGCTGTTTGATAAAAGCATTGCTTAACCAGAAGTTTAGATGTGCAGTAAAAATCGGATATGTGTATGCGAGAAGGCAGAATTTCTTACAGCCAGAGAATGAGATGGTAAGTGGAATGTGTAAATCCGTTCCATATCTAAATCATAAATGTGCAATTACCACAATAGCAGCTGACTTATCAGTTCAAGACAAAACTATGATAAACAGGATTATTCTGGAATTATTAGCAAAGGAAGCGTCCGAACCAAAGCAAATCTGGTTAAACGAAAAAGGCAGATTCCAGAAAAATATTATAAAAGTTACTATTGCTAAGTGCAATGCACTTACCTGTTTCCAAGCGGGGGATTATGTTTTGATTACTGGAGGTCTTGGTCAACTTGGTAGAATGTTTGCAACTTACCTTGCAGAACAGAAGGTAAATGTAATACTAGTTGGAAGAAGACCAGAAGAAAGTGAAGCAGATTGGCTTAATACGATCAGGAGTATAGTGGATGTCATCTATATCCAAAGCAATATCACTCTCTATGAAGAAACGCTTAGAGTTTATAATATATGCAAGGAAAAAGGAGTATCCATTAAAGGGATTTTACATATAGCAGGCATCGCTGGTAAGCATACCATTGACAGCGTAAGTATCGAAGAATATCAGAAACCACTTTTGGCAAAACTTTACGGCACAGTGAATTTAAACCGTGTATTTCGAAAAGAACCATTGAAGTGTGTAGTTTATTTCTCTTCGGTAGCATCTCAGATGGGAGACTATGGAGGCTGCGCTTATGCATGTGCCAACGCTTTTTTGAATACCTACGCACAGGTAAGAAATGAACTTGTCAAGAAACATTATGTAAGTGGTAATACATACGCTATTCAGTGGGGCATCTGGTCAGATGGTTCCATGAAACTTCCTGTAGGGGATGAAGAACAGTACTTTAATACAACTGGTATGATGCCAATATCAAAAGAACATGGACTTGAAATGTTCCGAAATATTACTTCACAAGGGGCATACAGTATCATTGCAGTAACAGGAAATGAAGCTCGTGTAGACAGACTTCTAGAACTTTCTAAACCAGTAGAAAAGCCTGAGGTTCAGAATTCAGTGAAAGTGCAGCCTGAAAAAAATAGTATTCCAACGAAGAAAAAAGCCATAAAGAAACAACTCGTAAAACATCCAGTGAAGAAGGCAGTTTCTTCATTTGACATGAAGCAGAAAACAAAAGATTACTTACGTTCTGTGATTGCCAACGCAGTAAAAACAAAAGAATCGAATGTTGGGGATGACACAACATTTGAAAAGTTAGGAATTGAGTCTTTTATGATTATGGATATCCATGATGTGCTTGAAAAGAATTTCGAAGGACTTTCTAGAACACTTTTCTTCGAATATTATACACTTTCTGAACTAGTTGATTACTTCCTGGAGGAACATAAAGAAGAATTAATAAAAATGTTTCATCAGGATGTAGAAGACGAAACAGAAGAATATGAAGAGGTTGAAGCCGAGGTAGAAGAAACAGATAAAAACATTACAGAGAAAACAGAAGTAACACTAGATTTATCTGTTACAGGAAAAGTGGACATTCAGGAAAGAGAAAAGGATGTACAGGATATTGCTATTATCGGAATGAGTGGAAGATATCCAATGTCAGAAAGTATTGAGACATTGTATGAGAATTTGAAAGCTGGAAAGGATTGTATTGAAGAAATTCCGCTGGAAAGATTTGATTACAGAAAGTTCTATGATAAAAAGGGAGGAAAAGGAAAGATTACTTGTAAATGGGGTGGATTTATCAAAGATGCGGACAAGTTCGATGAAGAATTCTTCGGTATTGTTCCCAAAGTAGCTTCGATGATGGATCCTCAGGAACGTATTATGCTAGAGACAGCATGGCAGGCAATCGAAGATTCAGGCTATACACCAGAAGAACTTACTTCTTCATCAGGAAGAACAAGGGACAATGATGTAGGTGTATTTGTTGGCATGATGTACGATGACTATAAAGTGATAGAAACACAGGAATTAATGAATCACAATTATGATTCCTTAACAGAATATTGGAATTCACCTATTGCAAACCGAATTTCCTTTATGTTTGATTTTAGAGGTCCTAGTTATGTAGTCGATTCAGCGTGTTCGTCCTCTCTTACCACTTTACACATGGCATGTGACAGCATTCGAAATGGTCAATGCAAATATGCAATTGCTGGTGGTGTAAGTCTTTCCTTACATCCAAGCAAATTCCTGAGACTGACGGACTTTGGAATGAGTTCTCCAACGGGAAGTTGTAAGAGTTTCGGCGAAGGAGCAGACGGTTATGTTCCTGGCGAAGGTGTTGGTGCAGTATTATTGAAACCGCTCGCACAAGCAAAGAAAGACGGCGATAATATCTATGCAGTCATAAAGGGATCTAGTGTAAATCATGGTGGAAAAGCAAATGGATTTACAGTTCCAAACCCAAATGCACAAAGTGATGTAATTGTTCATGCATTAGAATCCTGCAATATTGATGCAAGAAGCATTTCCTATATTGAAACACATGGTACGGGAACTGCTCTAGGTGATCCAATTGAAATCAGAGGTTTAACAAAGGCATTCCATACCAAAGAAAAGCAGTTCTGTAAGATTGGTTCCATTAAATCCAATATGGGACACTGTGAAGGAGCTGCTGGTATTGCAGCAGTTACAAAAGTAGCTTTGCAATTAAAGTACAAACAGCTATTCCCATCTCTTCATGCGAAAGTGGAAAATAAACTTATTGATTTTGAGAATAGTCCATTTGTTATTCAAAAAGAACTGGAAGATTGGAAACAGCCAGTTGTAGAGAGCGATGGTAAGCAGATTACCTTCCCAAGAAGAGCGGGTATCAGTTCATTTGGAGCAGGCGGATCCAATGTACACGTTATTATGGAAGAATATATGCAAAATGAAAAGGAGAACGCAACCAGAAATGAGAACGAACTGCTCTTTATTTCAGCTAAAGATAAAGAAGCATTCGATATCACCCTTCGTAACTGGGTTAAGTATCTGGATACTACAGAAGAAAAACTTCATAATATATCGTATACTTCAGTGGTGGGACGTGTAGCAAGAAGATACCGTTTAGCTTTTGTTGCGGCAACGAAAGAAGATGCAAAACAACAACTATTAAATTATCTGGAATGCAACAAGGAAACCCAAAACCTATTCACTGGAATCGTAAAAATGGAACAGGAGAATGCAGAGGTTACAGTGGAATATGCAAATGATACTAAAAGCTGTGCACTTCAGTCATTGGCGCAAATATGGACCAAAGGATATGTTCTTGAGTACCAGAAACTATTTGATGGAGAGAAGAACTTCAGAGTATCTATTCCAAGGCATCCACTTAAGAAAAACAGACATTGGATTAAGATTACCTATGACAGTAATGAAATTTCTTCCTTTAGTAAGAATGAAAGTCCAACTGAAGTACCAGATATGGTACAAGCAGAACAGGCAAGTATATCTGAGCTTACGAAGGATGAACCTGTTGAAGCTGTGAAAGAGGACTTGAGTGATTCCGCCAATATCAATGATTTAGTGGCAGATTATTTGCGCCAGATTCTTTCTGATGTCACACAGATTCAGAAGGAGAAGATAGACGATGAAAGGGAATTTTCTGAGTATGGAATTGATTCTATTGGTATAACAAGTTTTGGTAATCAAATTATCAAAGATTTCCCTGATGTTTCTGAAACTGCATTATTTGCATATCAGACAATTCTCGATTTAGCAGAGTATTTGTGTGAATCTTATGAAGATGAAGTACAGGAATTCTTCGGAGAAAAACTGTTACAGCGGAAACAAGTTAAAGAGGCATTACCAAGGCAAACCAAGCTATTAAATATAAGTGAGATAATGACTGTTGGTTCGGCACAAAAGAATCCAAATGAATGTAAGCACGATAGCATCTTAGAAAAAGATGTAGCTATTATTGGTATCAGTGCTAAGATACCAGGATGTGGCAACCTGGATGAGTTCTGGGATAACTTATGTAATAAGAAATCCTTTAGTAAAAAGATATGCAGATGGGACATGTCTGAGTACTATGACGAAGAGATTGGTAAAAATGGAAAAACCTACTGTCAGTATGGAAGCTTTCTAGACGATATAGATGCATTTGATCCTCAGTTTTTCCACATTGCAAAAGCAGAAGCAGACACCATTGATCCACAGGAAAGAATGTTTTTACAAGAAGCTTGGAATGCAGTTGTAAATGCAGGATACACCAAGGAAAGCATGGATCGGAATACCGGTGTATTTGTTGGAGTGACAACATCCAGTTACCGATACGTTGGATATGAAGAAAGTTTAAAAGGAATGCCAGCACATACGTCTACTTCCTTCGCATCCATTGCTAATCGAGTATCTTATACATTGGATTTAAGAGGCCCTAGCATACCAGTTGATTCTATGTGTTCCTCAACGGTTGCAGCTATACATATGGCATGTCAAGAAATCAAATCAGGACATTGTAACATGGCGATAGCAGGCGGTGTAAATCTCTATAGCCATCCAATGGCAATGGTTAATCTGTCAAAACTAAAACTTCTTTCCAATGATGACAAGACGAGAAGTTTCTGTGAAGGGGGATTAGGATTTGTACCAGGAGAAGCAATTGGGGCTATTGTATTAAAATCCTTAGAAGCTGCCAAAAGAGATGGAGATTACATATATGCAGTGATTAAAGGAAGTGCTGCGGGGCATATTGGAAGAACCAATGCTTATTTTTCACAAAATCCAATAAGACAGGCAGAGATTATTGAACAAGCTATAAAAGATGCTGATGTGCCAAAAGAAAGTATTTCGTATATTGAAACAGCAACAACAGGTACTGAAATAAATGATTCCATTGAGATCGAAAGTCTAAAGAAAGTATTTCGTAATAAGGAAATGCAAGAACACAGCATTGCAATCGGTTCGGTAAAACCGAATGTTGGGCATGCAGAATCGGCTTCAGGTATTGACCAGTTGATGAAAGTACTTATGCAGTTAAAACATAAACAGCTTGCACCAACCAAATTAAATGGTACATGGAACAAGAAAATATCGTTAGAGCATTCTTCCTTGTACTTGGCTGATCATGTAGAAGAATGGAAAGAAAAACAAGTTGCAGGCGAGGCTTATCCAAGAAGAGCAGCGATTAATTCATTGGGTGCAGGAGGATATCTTGCACACATAATTCTAGAAGAACCTGAGGCACAGACACAGGAAAAGGATGAACCTGAAAATGAAACGATTTGTGTACCAGTATCTTCTAACACTAAACGAGGACTCATTCGAAATGTGAAGAATCTCGCAGGATTTATTGAAAAGAATCCTAGTGTGTCACTTCATGCAATAGCATATAATCTTCGTGAAAATCGACAGGACTATACCTATCGTGCGGCATTTTTAAGTGACAATAAGGACACATTGTGTCAGAATATGAAGCAATTCATCAACGGAAACTATGACCAAATAGATATTGTGACTAATCTTGAGAGAGGAAAAGAATATCCAGTTAACAACACAGATACGAGCAATACAACTGCCTATGAATGGGTAATTGGAAAGCACGTAAACTGGCCAGAAAGCGAAAAGAAATATGGAAAGATTCCACTTCCCGGGTATTCATTTGAAAAAGTGCATTGTTGGAGTGACAAGGCAAAGAATTTCGAAGAAATCGAGATGACAATTGCAATGGGAAATGAAAAAATTAGTCAGTTCTGGAATGGTCTCTTATTGAAGTATTTTAATGATACAGACATACTCAAAAAACATGATAGTAAGGAGCAAGAAACAGTTGTAAGCAGTCTGCTAAAACTTATGATGAATCATAAGCTGATTCAAGAGGAACAGAATGCTTTGAAAATGACTGATACTTGTAAAGATGAAGTCATTCAGACCATGCTTTCCAATCCAGAAAGAAGATTAGAATTCTTATCCAGGGCATTTCCTGAGTTAGAAGGACATCTGAAATTCCTATTGCAATTAGAAAATAAATTGGAAGAGATTTTTCAGGGCAAAGTTACAATTGACAGATTCCTGATGGAGGAAGAAACAACCTATAGTGTAATACAGAACGAAACCCGTTTTGACCAGATGATCTTCTTTTATTATCAAGAATTATTCGATGAATTGCTAAGAGACCGAATCGGAACGATCACGATTCTAGATGACAATACCTTTTCCAGTAATGTTGCGGAGCGGCTGGTTGAAATGTGCAAGCAGTATAATCTTTCAGTTGTATTTTATTTATATGATGAGATCGGAAGTATTGCGAAAATAAAGAAAGAACTTCTGGCAAAACAAGGTGTTATAGCTGATATAATTACAAAGGAAAGCAGAGAAGAACTAGGTAAAGCAGTTGATTTCATTTTGGCTGGAAGAATGGAGTTCACAATGAAAGATACGAAAGCAGATGCAATGTATATACGATACTTACCTGCACTATTAGAATACTATCTGATTACGTACCAGATTATTCAGCCAACACTAGATATACAGCCATTCCTTTCAATTACACCTGACAAACATCTTATCATACAGACAGCAGAAGATTTGCAAAAGGAAAATATAGACAGCATTGATGAAGATGTACGTATGTACATGGCAAGTGAGCTAGGAGTTTCTAAGACTGATATTGATGTACATATTAGTCTGGCTGAATATGGAATGAACTCAATCCTGATGGCAAGGTTCTATTCACATCTAGTGGAGAATTACGGTGATATTGTAAATCCAGCAGACGTACTAGAAGCAAAGGATGCAAATCAAATTATAGAATTGTTGAAAGCAAAAACTAGACATGGGGAAAATACTGAAGAGGAAAAAATATTATCAAAATCAGAAGTATATGGAAATGAAACAGTGGAGAATTATTTTACAACGTCAAGGGGAAATGTGTACGAAGTTACAGTTGAAGGAGAAGGAGAACCCCTTTTCATACTGACGGCGCTGGCATTTATACCAAACGTGTGGAAATATCAGAAAGAACACTGGAAACATAAATACAAAATGATTTTCTTGTGTCTTCCAGGTCATGGAAATAGCGAATTTAATGGACAGCAAATAGCATTTAGTGATATAGTAAATGATATAAAAGAAATTTTGGATTCTCTTATGTTAGATTGCGTTAGTATGATTGGCTGGTGTATGGCAGGAAACATATTACAAAAATTCACAGCTTTGTACCCAGAACGGGTGAAGAAAGTATGTTTTGTCTGTACAACACCAGAAGATGCAAGTATCAGAGGCGTTAGCTCCAATGATTTGAAGGAGTATTCTGAGAATCCCCTAAAAACCTATGAACTGGAATTTATGAACATATATGGTGGCGACGAAAGCAAACAGAAGCAAATTCAGGAGTATATGAAACTTATTCATGATTCTCATTGTCAGGTTGACCCAATTGCATTACTTTGCTACATTAATGAATTGTTCAAATTCGATATTAAAAAAGAAATACAGACTAATCTAAAAATACCAGTATTAATTATTGCAGGTAGATGGGACATTACATATCCAGCTGATCAGGTAGAACGATTAAAAGGAGTGTATCCAGATGCTGAGTTCGAAATTTTTGAATACTCAGGACATATGCCATTTATCAGCGAAAAAGATAAATTTAATCAACTCATAGAACAGTTTTTGCTAAGTGAATAATCCGGTGTCTGTGTCCCTGCTGTCCGGTGTCAGGAAACCGCAAATCCGTTTTTGAGGAAACCTCCATTCCGTGCTGAAAAAGGAAGAAGTATATACAACCACTTATCAGACATTTGTTTCCGCTAGCTCGGACAGAGGGTTTCCCGTCTGCCGGACTTGCGGTGTTACCGCACAAGAATATTCACTAAGAAAAACTAACTATTAAAAGTCAAGCCTAAAATGAAATTTTTTTGAATGAATTGCTAAAGGCATTTCAGATAGAAATGAATCGATAAAACGATTCTTAGAACCTTGAAAACTGCATGACAAACAGAGTGTCATTTCTGGCACTCGAAAAAAGAGATTTTTACAGAAAAATTAAGCTGGCGGCATGTATGCCTGCCCTGATTTTTCCATTGCGAAAATCAGGCGTACTAGTTTTTTCGTGGCATGGGATAAAGCAACATTATAGTGCTTGCCCCCGGATCGTTTCTTTTCAAGATACACACCGAAAGATTCATCCCAATGACAGACATATTTTGTGGCATTGTAGAGGGCATACCGGAGGTATCTGGAACCACGTTTCTCCATGTGGGAATAACAGTTATCCAGTTGTCCTGGCTAGGTGTGCGGATGCAACAGCGTTAGCGGATGAAAATTCAGACAGTAAAGCATAAACGGATGCCATGTGCAGTGTAGGAACAAGCTTTTCCAGTTCGGGAAAAAGAATACACACAAGTCTGGAAATAGAAGATTTTAGTTTTGCACGCTCTTTTACTTTATCAAAACGATAACGGGTTAGTGACTTTAATTCTTCATTGTGGTATGATGTGTCTGAGTAGGACTTCAAGTTCACATCGGACATCAGCATAGAAGCAATGGTATGGACATCGGCTTTATCCGTTTTCGTCATTGTTAGGAATGGTAAAAGGTTTGAATAATACTTCACCATCTGAATTAGTGATAAAGCAGTCGTGTTTGTCTTTGGCAACATCAATTCCAACGTATATCATAGCAAAATCTCCTTAGAAAAAATATTTGATACTGTTTAGAACCACTGGTACTCTTTGCGATTGTAACCTCGTTCTAAATAAACCGTCATGTGGTATCTAACTGATTAACAAATATACAAAGAGACTGTGGTTGTAGCCTTTCGTAAACCATCAAGTGGTAGGAGAATGAAAACAATTCACAGTATCTCAAATAGTATAGCATACAGTCCTTGGAGAGGGACTATAAACACTACTATTTTATAATACGAGGAGTAATAAGGAAGTTATGTCAGAAACGAAGAATGAGGTTGTAGCAAACAGACCTAAACTAGATTCTAATATCAGTTTGGACGATTATCTTAATTACTATTGGCTTAAGAAAGATTTAGTAAAGTTTTGTAAGAATATCGGAATTAATTCGAATGGATGGAAATTGGAAATACATGAGCGTATTGTAGACTACCTATCGAATCATGTGATTCAAAAAAGGGAGGAAACAAAACCAAAACAGAAAAGCACCGAGATTCATGAATTGAGTCTAGATATGGTAGTAACGAAAAGCTTTAAACGAAATCCGCAAACTACGGCCTTCTTCAAGTCGATTGACTCAAGATTTCATTATTCTGTAAGATTAAATCAATATATTCGTGACAACATTGGCAAAATAACCTATCAGGACATCATAGATGAGTGGCACAAAGAATATGAACTAAAAAAGAAAGGCATAAAAACAACACCTGCATTACCACAGTGCGAATACAATCAATTTGTGAAAGACTACCTAGAAGACAACAAAGACCGAACTTTCAAAGATGCAGTTGCAGCATGGAATTTCAAAAAAGGCATGCGTGGTGATAATATTTATCATAGAGAAGAGCTCCTTCTCTATGATAAAGGTGCTATTGGAAAAGGGGATTGAATATAATGGCTAACAAACTGAATAAAGTTGCGATTATCGGTGGCGGCTACATGGGAACCCAAATTGCGGTTCAATGTGCCATGTTTGGCATATCTACATACGTATATGTCAGGACCGAGAAAAGCAAGGAAAAGTTCAATGGATATGTAGAACAATTTCAAACGATGTTAAAGAAAAACAATAAGTATAAAGAAGAGAAAATTCTTGGAATCAATCAGAAGATAACCACCTCACTATCGATTGAGAACGTAGTTTTTGATTCTGATATTATAATTGAAGCTATCATTGAAGATGTGGAAGCAAAGAAACAGGTTTTTCGCCAGATAAACAACTTCTGTGGAAGTGATACCATTATTGCATCCAATACCTCAACATTTGTTCCTTCCATGTTTACAGAATGTATGAAACGGCCTGAGAACTTTGCGAGTATTCATTTTCATACATATGTCTGGATTTCATCCGTTGTTGAAGTAATGCCTCATGATGGGACTTCCGAGGAAACTATGAAGAAACTGAAAAAATTTGCTTTAAGAATCGGTCAAGTACCATTGATGATGAAGAAAGAGAGCGTGAATTATGTATTTAATGCAATTATGATGGAAATTAACCGAGTGGTACTAAGCTTAGTAAGTAATGGTGTTTCGGATATTCGAGAGATTGATATGGTTTGGAGGGGAATTATGAAAATTTCCAATGGACCATTTGCTATTATGGATATGGTTGGACTCGATACCATTTATGAGATAAATAATTACTGGGCGGAGCAACTTAATGACGAACAACTCAAAAGGAATTCAGAATTACTTCGAACTTATGTGGAAGCTGGTAAATTAGGTATAAAGACAGGAGAAGGATTCTATAAATATTAATGTTGTTCAGTAAATTAAATGGTGTTGTTATGACCTAAATGATAGATAGTCATGCACTTTATATGATGTGTATAGTAAAAAACATGACAATTTATAGCTGGACTACGAAAAGAATTAGACTCAAAAGGTCTTAGCTAAAAAGCTTTTTATAATTGACAAGGTTGTTTCCAAGTGAGAGTGAGGAAAACTAGTACTGACAATAGCAGGATTACTGATGTTTGGAAATGCTGACAGTATTGTACAAGTGCTGCCTAATTATTTCCTTGACTATAGAAAGGAAAGTAATGATAGTGTTCACGTTGCATATCAATTTCATTCCTTGGCTTTGCAACGGGAAGGAACGGAAGTGGCATATATGTTCGGGTTCATCCAATGTATGCAAGAGGGTTCTGTCAGAAAAGATGAGACAAAACAGGTAACGGAATACATCTACAACAGGAATTCCTTTTAACTTTCTCGCATTGCACTTGAATAGCAGCTTCCCGATTTGGAATTCTTTTATAAATTTTGTGGTAAACAGAATGACAGCTTTGAGGAATAAAAACTTTTCGCAATAAATTTATAAGACATATAACCATTTACAGCTCTTTTGCGGTAAAATTAATAAAAAATTTTTCGCAAAGGAGCTGATTCTTGATGACCAAGAAAGAAAAACGAGAGAAAAAGAAAAATGACCGTGGTATTGTGGATTTTATAATGATTTATAAGCATTTCTTTAAGGATATGTCGGACTGGATAAATGAGATGGAAGATTCGGGAAATCCAAGTTATACCATTTACACACAAGCCGGTTTTGTAAATATGGGAATCCTCAAAAATGTATGTTCCCTTGAAAGTATGCGCCAGATGGAGGAAACATTTAACGAAGAAAACTGTGTTGCCACACTTCGGCTTATGTCAGGGGATACCCGCATATGCACCAACTTTAGGAAAATTGACAAAGTTGCTGTCTGGGGATTTTAC
>ERZ778516.215-NODE-215-length-50751-cov-5.244260_pt1 | contig 50751 bp, 47 predicted proteins | sample MGYA00510342_ERZ778516 | MGnify/ENA primary metagenome ERZ778516 (study PRJEB29527, sample SAMN07138961) | mouse gut metagenome | material: feces | host: mouse | place: China:Nanjing | collected 2016-01-25 ...
CAAAGATACAACTCTCTTTCGGAGTTCGTCAATATGCTATCGCGGATGGTTGTACCTATAAAAGGTATAGCCCGATATGGTCTTGAGGTATAAGACCACCCGTATTGTAGCGGATGGTCTATGCTTAGGTCTGTTATTCTGAAGTCCCCTTGCTCATCAGTGTGAGTTGGTTCGGACGGTCTGCAAACCAATAGGCATCACTGTCAAGGTACACACATCTGTCACCGTTCCAAGGTTTGCCGAAAGCGAGTATTTCATACGGACCGAATACAACGCCGTAATCATTTGTGAACGCCACCATGTCGCCGACTTCCAAATCAATCTCGGTAGCAATAACTTCTGAAAGCCTATTGTAAAACGCAGTACCGTCCGCTTCTTGTTTCTCTCTCCATTTCAGAAATTCCTCCTTATGGCTTCTTGTCGGGGGTATCGGTGATAATTCGGAAGCCAGTACCTCCGCTTCAGAGTGGTCGCTTGCAATCAAAATGATGCTGTCCTCATACACTTCTTCAGGAACGGAAATAACTTTGTAGCCCCCACTGGATATGCCGTTGTCGGGGTCATTCCAATAAAGCAGGTTGCCTGTCTTGATAAAATCGTATTTGCCCATTGTCTTTTTATTTGGTTGTTATTATTTCCCTTTATTCGGCCTGTTTGCGACCGTTGGGATTTATTTTTCTGCAATAAAGAAGGAGGCTGGGGCAATCCTGCAAGGCTGATACGAAAAATACGCTCGACGGAGAAGAGGAAGATTTTACGGTTCACTCGCGACTACAGTCGGCATTGACATGATTGGGAAAGCCGATTTACCTTCGTAGAAAAATAGAATCCTCCACAGGGCGCAGAGAAAAAGCTGCTGGAAGCCTTATAAAAGAAAAAAAGATTATAACCGGATAACTTGCAAAGGTTTTGAACAAATCCTTGTACCTTATAACAGGGCGCAACTGTCGGCAGACTGAATTTTAAAAATCCGTATCGGAATTAAGCCAATACGGATTTCAGCATTATAAATTAGGAATTTTCAGCCTTATCTATGCCTTTGAAAAATCGGTCAAGCGGAAATTTTGTACTCGTGGATATAGCAGTGGGCATGTGCATATTTTTTTCTCCATTGTCCTACAATCGCATCCACATCCAGCTTTGACTGGACTTGCATATCGCAGATTTCCTCCAACCACTCATATACACTCTGTAAATCTGTAAAATACTCGGTGTAGTATTCCTTTTTTGAAATGCACACTTCGACAACAAATCTATCAGGAAAGTATCTGCCTTCATCGTCATTGGTATAATACAGAGCCATTCCTGGTTCCTCCGACCGATATAGATAGTTTAATGCCGGATATTTCCTACATACCACATCGAGCGTCTCATTGCATGGAGCCCATGCTGTTTCTGTATTGAAAGTAAGCACTCTGCCGTCAAACTCCAAATCGTTCCAGCTTCCACGGCAAGATACATCTTCCCATTTTTCGCCAAGGGCATCAACAAGACATCCCAACCAAGTAGTCCCAAATCCATTCGGAACAGAAGGGTCTTTTGACTCCTGTAGCTTGTTCATCAAATCATAGAGGCTTTGTAATTCCTTTGCGTCGCCCTCTATCGCATACGCTGTGCAGCACCAGTTAGGCATATTCTTAAACTTTAATTTGTTAAACTTGTTCCCCTTTACTCAAGGTCTTTCGACTTCTCCTGAAAGGATTGTTTTCATGTGCCGTTTCAGACGGAGAGTGAAAGGACGATAGACAAGAAATCAAGGATAAAATTTTATGAAATGCCGGAATCTGTGATTGCGGAAAGTTTCCGTCAAATTTTGCTGAAGATAGGGAACGCTTCTTGGTGGACGTTCTCTCTCCGTAACTTTGCACACGAAAACAAACTTTCGTGGGAATCGTAAATGCTGAAAGCTCTATAAATGGAACATCATTAACACAACGTGGAACAAAAAAAGAAGAGGCCTTCAAAAAAAGAAAAAAGACCTTATACGAAACAAGTCAGAAAGTCGTGTTATATATACACGAACTGACTGACTAATATTCTGACTTGATTAAAGACGGGTCTCTACGATGACAATGAAATCGGATTCGGTCTAAAGACAAAACAAGTCAGAAGTCATGTACTATATATACATGAACTGACTGACATATTTATTGACCTGTTCATGTATATCTTTGAACAAGGTCGAAAGCAAAGACGATTTTGAATGGGTATAAAAAAGAGGGAAGCGGATAATTGGGCTTGTTTTTTTCTTTGAAGGCAAAAAATAATTCCAACGAAAAGGTAAAAGTAGTATATTTGCAACTGTCTTTCAATTATAAATCAGGCTAATTTTTTTCGACGAATATGTTACCTTCGTGTTAGTCGTAAATTTATGTAAGTTTGAATTGTGTTGATATTTAGATAGTTATAATCATAGTTTTAGAGAAGTATAAAGTATGTCTGGCGAGGTGAAAGGTTATCTTCTTTTCAATTTCGCAAATGTCGCCGATTTCTTTAAGGTATGCGTTCATCTTCTGATTGCTCAGGACTGGCAGGATTTCACCGTCTTGGAATTGTCCTTCGTACTTTTTGAGGATTTTCTCCGCCATAGGCAGGAGGGGTACGTTCACGTTGGTCTTGGTTTTCTGACGGTGAGTTACTATCCACAGGCGACCATCGAACATTTTTTTAATGTTGTCTGCCCTTAATGCGGCAATATCGGCATAAGCCAATCCCGTATAGCAAGCGAATATGAACACATCGCGTACTTGATCGAGCCGCTTGATGGAGATTTCCTTTTTGGCGATGGCGAGAACTTCATCTTCCGAGAGGTAGCCTCGGTCAACCTTCTCTTTCTTCATCTTGTGATTGAGATACGGATCGCGGAAAGCGATACCCTCACGCTGTGCTTTCAACAGCACCATGCGGAAAAGTTGGAGAAACTTGTAAACGGTGTTCTGCCCGCACTTGTATCGGGTAGCGAGGAAAACCTCAAAATCTACAAGGAATTTTTGTTTCAGTTCTCGCAGGGGGATGTCGGAGATATTGTATTTCTCTTTCATAAACTCCACCACACGACGGTAGCAGCGTTCATATTTCTGATAGGTCTTGTCGCTGCGGTTAATCCCTATCATCTTCTTGGTGTCTTCAAGAAACTCCTTATATAAAGGAATAAGGGATTCAGCTTTGGCGGTAATGCCCATATAGGCATTCTTCACCATTTCTGCGGTCACATAGCCATGACGCTGTTCAAGGTCATAGTAGTGGCGTTTAAGGAGAACCTGAATATCCGACAGTTTGCCATTAAGCTCCTTTATTTTGGCGGTCTTGCCTATGGCTCTGCCGCTTTTGGAATCCCAGATTTCGGGATTGACAGCAAGTTTGGTAGAGAACATTTCCCTTTCTCCGTTGATAGAAAGGCGCACCATTATACCCCCTTCCCCTTGCTTGTTCAGTTGTCCTCTCCTGATGTAGAAGAGAATGTTGAAGGTGTTCTGTTTCATCTTAAATCATTTTTTATTTCAAATGCTGGATTTAGTGTTCAGCATTGAAACGATTAGTGAATAATTTGAGTTGAGACAGATTCAAGCCAATGGAGGACACGTTGCGGACAAAATGTTTTCGCGTCAGACACCGGACATCGGATTTCCGATGTTTGAACAAGTTGTGTTGTTGTATATTGCACATTATCAATGCCTTACAACGCTACTTGCTACAAATTAGCTACACATTTGTCCGATTTGATGATTTTGAGCTTAAATTTGGCTGATTTATGACCGTTACAGTCCGATGTGTGTCTTTGTAAGTTGTGTTATATCAGATTGTTACAGTCGAATTTGCTACACACTTGCTACATTTTAGGCATCTTCAAAAGTGTGTAGCCAATTTGTAGCAAATAAATGTCCGGAATGCCGTTTTCGTGGGCTTTCGTGCGTCCGGCGTTATTGGCGTCAGGGCACAAAAAAACCACGGAACTTGTTGATAGTCCGTGGTTTGTCTTGATTAAGCCGACTTTTGTCCGCTTAGGTTGCGGAAAGACAGGGATTCGAACCCTGGGTGCCTAAAAGGCACAACGGTTTTCGAGACCGCCCCGATCGACCACTCCGGCATCTTTCCTCAGTCGTTTTTGATAGCGTGCAAAATTACAACTTTTTCAGTAACACACCAAATTTTTCTCATTATTTTTATTCTTTTCGGGCATTTTCACTATTTTTGCATGACATAAACAACTATATATTGTTTATAATAAGTAAGTATTGAAAATTAGTTTATAATAAGTAAATGCCGTGCTTATTTAAATTTTGAATCTTTTGGATGCTTTCATGATTTCTCATCAGTCGCATAGCCCGCTATGCTCCTTCTTCGGAATCATGAAATCATCTCAAAATCTCCTAAAATTTAATATAAGCTAATTTCCAACACTTACTTATCAGAGATTGAACTTTCATACCAGCATATTGATGCCTGATTTAAACAGTTTCCAAGACTACAATTAATTAAAGTCATGATCTGACATCAATATCTGCTATGGACATTTTAAAATTTTATTATTAAATGCATTTTATGACAGACGATAGAATTATACCCGCTTCCGAACTCATAATCAATGAGGACGGTTCTGTTTTTCACATTCACCTCACTCCGGAACAACTCCGAGACAATATCATTTTTGTCGGAGATCCCGGCAGAGTGGATATGGTGGCGTCATATTTTGATTCGATAGATTATAATGTCTCGTCACGAGAGTTTCATGCGATAGGCGGCACATACAAGGGGAAACCGATGATGGTCATTTCTCATGGCATAGGTCCGGACAACATTGAGATTGTCGTTACCGAACTTGACGCTCTTGCCAACATAGATTTCAAGACCCGGAAAATAAAACAGGAACATCGCACTCTCAACATCGTGCGTATCGGAACTTCCGGATCATTACAGGAGGATTTGCACATTGGTGATTTCGTAATAGCAGAAAAAGGCATGGGATTCGACGGCATTCTGAATTTCTACGCCGACCGTGATAAAGTGTGCGATCTTGAGTTTGAACGCGAATTCTGCAAACATACGGAATGGAAAGAGACATGGGCTGCTCCTTACACTGTAAATGCCGATGCTGAGCTTGTAGAGAGAATTGGTCGTGATGACATGGTGCGAGGATTTACAATTGCAGCTGTAGGCTTCTATGCTCCGCAAGGAAGAATGGTGCGTCTGAAACTGGCTGACCCCAATCTGAACGAGAAAATCGAAAGCTTCCGGTTCAACGGTCGACCGATTACAAACTTCGAGATGGAATCAGCATGTCTCCAAGGTATGGCAAAACTCCTCGGACACCGTGCGATGACTGTATGCTGCATCATTGCCGAACGCAGGCTTAACAACGCAAATACAGACTATAAACCTAAAGTAAGTCATCTTATAGAAACTGTTCTTGAACGTTTCTAAAATGGACAGATAATTAAAAAATGCCGGATTTATCCGGCATTTTTAATTACCCTTAGTCACTACTTATATCATAAGGCAATCATGTCTCAGGAGATTGAATAGCGGTTTCCAGGCTGACGTGTAATTATGCCGTCAAACTCAAGTTCTGTCAAAGCACCCATGAGTTCCGGCACACTTATGCCGGTTCGAAGATGAATCACATCTACAGACACGGGGTCAGATTCAAACTTAAGCAATTCATATATTCTTCCCGGTGTTCCCTCAAGTTCGGGAAAAAGATTTCTCTGCTTTGGCGCCACACGTCTGCCAAGCGGCTTCCATCCCATCATCTCTATCACATCTGCGGCAGCTCCTATCAGATGTGCCTTCTCTTTTCTGATCAAAAGATTACAGCCGGCGCTTACGTCATCCGTAACCCTTCCGGGCAGAGCCATAACCTCTCTGTCATAATTGAAAGCAAGGTTGGCAGTACTCATCGCTCCCCCTTTTATCGGAGATTCCACGACTACTGTCAGCTGCGAAAGACCTGCCACTATCCTGTTTCTCTCTAAGAAACAGGAACGATGCGGAGTCGATCCTGACGGATACTCTGTAATAACCGCACCTCCGTTTTTTATTATTCTTCGAGCAAGATCCCTGTTTGCCGCCGGATAAAGCGTGTCAAGACCGTGAGCAACAACAGCAATTGTCTGACAACCGGAATCAAGAGCGGCGGTATGAGCGGCGGCATCTATGCCGAGTGCAAGTCCGCTGACTATGGAAAGATCAGGAAAATATCCGCAAAGATCTGTGCAAAACCGGCTACAGAAAGACATCCCGTATTTTGTAGGCTTACGCGTGCCGACAATGCTGGCTGAATGCATCGGATTCAGTTCTGCATCACCAAGCATATAAAGAGTGACCGGAGCATCCGGTATTTCAGCAAGCAACCACGGATAATCATCGTCAGCGAGCGACAACACGCGTATCGAGTGGCGTGAAACAAACTGATACTCGTTCTTTGCCTTTTGCAAGGAGTCTTCTCTTGAGTTCGCGCCAAAACCGTTCTTACTGTTCAGTCCCAATGCATCATACACCGACAACAGATCAAGAGTAAAAAACTCCCGTGGAGTCACACCCCTCTCGACCATTCTTTTGACTATGGATGCATTGCAACCTTTCATCATCCCTAATGCTATACGATATATAGCATCTTCTTTCGTATGATTCATCGCAACTTACAGGTATTTGGCAAACAGGCGGGCGAGTTCGTCACCTCTTGTCAGCTTGCCGTCTTTAAGAATAACACATGTCACAACAGCCTCTGTGCATACCTCTCCGTCAGAACGTATTATATCCTGATGAAAAATGAATCTGGCACCCTTTCTCTCCACCCTCAGACAACTGAGAAACGTGTCTCCACCCCGCAGCGATGTCTTATATTCAATCTCTATCTTGCGAACAACGGCATCGATGCCATTATTATGCATCTGCGTAAAAGAGACTCCTGCATCCATACAGAACCTATGGCGCGTATGCTCCATATAATGAAGATAATTCGCATTGTTCACTATCTGTTCGCAATCAAGTTCATAATCGCGAACCTCCATATCCATTATGAAGCAATATTTCTTGTTCTTTTCTTTTAATATACGCATATGCAAAATCCGAATTAATTAACAAACCGACAGTCAGCTATAATCACTTCATTAATCAGAAAGCACTTAATGTCAGCTTTGAAGACAATTTTCTCACAGCATTCTCAAATTCCGGTCCATCCTCAAATGCAGACAACGGCATCCACAAAAAACCGCTAACAGGCTTATCTATGGGGAAAACCACTGAATCAGAAAACACCCTGTAAGCTCCAAACCTGCTGTAATTTATAAAGACCTCGCTCTTTTTAGTCTCATTCTCATTATTGTCTGTGTCATCACTTCCCTCTGAAGTCACAGGGAAATACATTGTTACCATCACACCATTCTCCGAAAGAGAGATATTATGATCCACAACATTGAAATAACAGTATTTATTTAATCCATGGCTATAATACAGAAACATCATGACCAACGGCAACACGATGAACAATGCCATGGCAGCTACAGCAAAATAAACAATATTGACAACAATTCCGAATACCAAGCCTGCTACAAACCACAGTGACAGAACAATGGCAGGAGTCACACCCCAGAACAAAAACATCTTGCGCGCGAAATCACCCTTAGTCATCCTGAAGACTTCATTACACAGAAAATCAGTTTTTGCCGTATCCATCCCGATTCTCCCTCCCTTTTTTGAAATTCTCAACATTTAGCTGCTTTAATTTCTGCACATATCCCGTACCGTCCTCACGGAAAAGTTTTTCCATGTCGATGTATTTGTCTCCGTTTCCCTTATGTATGGGAAAAACTTCATCGCGCATCTTTTTTGCCTTGTCTGCAAGTGGAGAATGACCGTTTGGCAAAGACCCCCGCAGGTCTTTATCAACACCGTCCGGAGCGCATGTCACGGCACGCGTCTCGGCGCAGGGCGGATATCCGAGACCGGTCCACATAACATATTCGCGTTTTACCATCTCAGGGGTCACCTCCGACACTGAAGAAACAGGACGACATCCTTCAATGGCAATTGTAGCAGTAGATTTATACCTGGGTATAAAATCCTGATCTATTACCCACCTCTCTCCCGCAGATGAATAGTCTCGTTTATTCATATCGTGATAAAAGCTACGACTCAGTTCCTCAGTCAGCACCTCGGGAGTTACAGACTTCGTTTTCACATATGGATCAAGCAAATGGCAGGCATTAGCCTCACGCACAAAACCAAAACCTTCGTCCGGTCTGCCTGAATGACTGTAATTGGTACGTACGAGCACACCATTCTCGGCATCCTTCAGATCAAACCGCCTATAACTATGATTATTCGTCTCGAAATAAGCGCCATTACCGGTTGCATCAATTACGCCAAAATTCGCTTCCACACCCATAGGACGCGGAAGAGTCTCCAGCAAGCGGGCAAAATCATCCACAGTGCGACATGTTTTCAGAGCCTTTGTCATCACATATCCTTCCTTATCCATTTTTTTGGCGCTGACCTTGTCATCTTTAATATTATAAGAAGCTGTATTCATAACGGCAAATCCAGCCTCATTCATACCCATCCATGCCTCCTTAAGATACTTATCCCCGGCATTAAACAATGCAACATACGACAACTCGCCGGGACGCGCAGCAACATATTCAACCTTATTGTCAACTGTGCTCGTATCCCGATGCTTCCAAAGGATCGGGCGCCCGTAAGGGTTAACCTCCGCCGATATTATAGCCGAAGTGCATGCTCCGCTTTCCATGGATGGAAGCAGGAGCATGCACGTCAATATCGGAGTCAAAAACTTTAAGACTATGTTCATCATCATCTCTTGGATTCTGAAATGCGTTGCCGCATCGCAGCGTTAAAAGAATCCTTACGCATAAGCTCCTCTACAGTCAGATGCATGCGGTAACGCCAGTAATGACGTGGATTTGAAGGATCATTGATTTGCTCATCATTCGGATTCTCCCGTCTCAACGATCCGTCACACGACATCCAGTCTTGCAACGGGAGGATACACAACATTGACGGGCTCTCAAGGTGAAGACTTATAATCTTGTCACAAATCCATGGTTCTGCAAAATGCGGTGCATTTCCACTCTCATGCAGCACATGACTATAAAACCTCTGCGTGGCGTCACGATCGCTTTCCCACCAGCCTCTGATTCCAGCCATGTCATGAGACGATGTCGTGCAAACCGAATAATACGGATAATGCCAAGTGTCTCCAAATTCAGTTCCCGTATCTTTAGGCATACGCTGGATCTCGAGCGAAAGAATCTGTAAGCGGTCCATAACTTCAGGCACGCAGTCAGGTATCATACCAAGGTCTTCAGCACATGTCAGCATTGAAGTTGAATCCAAAAGCGGAGGTAGCTTCCACATAGCCTTCCCATACCAGAAATCATTATGCCTATGATAAAAGAAATCTGTGTAAAGACGATTGAAATTCCATTTCGCATAGTCTGAAAGCACACGATACTGATACGTATATTGAGCGGCAATTCTTGGATGATAGTGACCTTTATTATATGGATCTTCAATGAAAAGCACGTCATCAATAATTCCCAGAAGGGCATTCTTTACACGCTCTGTCTTTTCATCCTTGTCTATGCCGGCAAAATACTTCTCTACTTTCTCTTGAGTGTCAATAAAACTCTTTAGACAATAGCGGTCTCCACCCACCCTGTCAAGGAATCGTTCTTTCACTTCTTCTTTCATATCACTGAAGAAGTCGTTGAGCATCCAGTCAAGAATCAAGGGACGTGTCATGACATCCGGATCAATCCAAAAATCATAGCTATTACGGAGTTCCTCTGCTGAAAAAGGTAATGCCGGATTAAAATATCCTAAAAGCCCATGCACGGCATTCATCGGTATTTCCCATATGCGGAAAAAGCCAAGTATATGGTCAATCCTATACGCATCAAAATACTCCGCCATCTTTCGGAAGCGATTTTTCCACCACTGGAAACCGTCTTTCGCCATTTCATCCCAGTTGTAAGTCGGCAATCCCCAATTCTGACCAAGCACTGAAAAGTCATCCGGCGGCGCGCCTGCCTGAGTATTCAAATTAAACAATTCAGGAGAAACCCATGCATCCGCACTGAAACGGCTTATACCGATAGGTATATCTCCTTTCAACACCACTCCGTGGCTATGTGCATAGTCCCTCGCGTCATGAAGCTGTCTGTCAAGATGATACTGCACATAATAATAGAAATCGAACCTATCTTTAAATTCAATAGAGAGCTTTTCTAATTTCTCAACATCATAACGGGCAAACTCTCCCCAACAATTGTTATCCGGAGTCTGATATATTTCACGGAGCACACACCAGGCGGCATATGGTTTCAACCAGTATTCATTCCTCGAAACAAACTCTTTGTATTCTTTACGCTGACGGGTTACGCTGCCCTGCTCGGCAAAAATCTCCCGAAGATATTCCTGTTTGCCGGCATTGACACGCTCATAGTCTATGACCGGAAGCGCATTAAGATCCAGCGCAAGATTATAATAATAATCGCGCCGTTTTTCATCTTTAAGAGTCCCCACTTCCCAAAGGTTGAGAAACATAGGATGAAGAGCAAAGATAGAATTTGCCTTATAGGGATAAGAATCAACCCATGTTCCGGTCATGGTCGTGTCATTGATAGGCAAAATCTGAAGTATCTTCTGACCTGTCAACGCACACCAGTCAACCATCTTCTTGATATCCATGAAATCTCCGACTCCGAAATCATTCTCTGTACGGATTGAGAACACGGGTATCGCCGTTCCGGCACCTTTCCAGTTTTCTTTCGGATTCGCAAAACGAAGCCCGTCGATCACAACATGTTCGGCAGCTGACTCACATTTGATTCCATATACACGGTTGTTGGTATATTCCCAACCCTTCACCTCGCGGGTATCTTTCTTGAGAATGATGAATTTATACTCAAACGGAGTTGCCATGGAATCCGCACTAAGATTGATCTCCCATACAGGGAATGAAGCATCATTCAATACAAGCGCGTGCGCAGGATCCCAGTTTCCGAGTTCTTTACCCTCTCCGCTGATTGCCAGCACCTCGTCTGGCTCAATCATTGGAGCCTCTATACGCATATTAACAGTCCCTGCCTTGGGTACAAGTGGCTGGTCGCGATAAGGACGACGCAACATGCCATCGACAAACGCCGACGAATAGAACGGCTTGTCAGCCGGGAGATCCTGCCAGGAGCAGAATATTCGATAGGAATCAATCCCCTTCCCGGACACAAACCTATGCGGCGCACCCCACTCGAATCGCCACTCCTTCTCCGGAGCCTTGACGATAAAACGATAATCAAAGTTGCCAGGATCATTTTTCAAGTCCAGCTGAAGCTGCCACATATCCGGGCTGACAAGATTCATTTCCACCGCCCGGGCAACATCTCCATTGCCCAGTGCCGGGATTGAGCCGCTAACATATAGCGACTCTCCCCATTCGGTGTGGTAGCTGATATTTAAGGTAATCTTCATAAAATATAAGTTAAGCCAATATATATTGCATGATTATCCACATTTTGAATTACCGCAGGAAGTGCAGATCAGACACCCCTCCTGATAAATCAGAGTCTCTGCCCCACATTTCGGACACTTCTGACCTGTGGCTGCCATTCCGTTGGGAAGGTACTTCTTAAGAGCCCTTTCAAGACCATTCTTCCATGTGTTGATATTAGTCGAATCCAATTCAAGTCCACCCACGAGTTTCAACACCTGATCAATAGGCATGCCATATCTCAAGACTCCGGAAATCAGTTTTGCATAATTCCAGAATTCAGGATTAAACTTCTCGCTCAATCCTTCGATTGTTGTCTTGTATCCGCGTTTGTTGATAAACTGGAAGTCGTATCTCTTGCGTCCGTCACCGTCCATTGCCTTGATAATCTTTCCATGACTCACACTCTTCGGACAGAAAATACCGTCTTCATCATCTGCAAGTCCCGTAAAAATCTCATAAGGCTTTCCGTCTACAAGACCAACGAATGCAATCCATTTCTCTTTGTTGTTCTGGAAACGTACCACATCCGCCTCAAGTTCGACCGGACGTTTCATGATATGTTCCGGATTGGCAATGAGGGGTGCTTTGGCGGGAGTCACGGCAGCAAGCACATTGTTGCGGGAGCCGTCACGATAGACAGTACATCCTTTGCAACCTGCCATCCACGCCTCTACATAAAGTTTGCCGACAAGTTCCTCGGTAACGTCTGAAGGAAGATTGATGGTCACGCTGATCGAATGATCCACCCATTTCTGCACCGCGCCCTGCATACGCACTTTCTCCATCCAGTCTACATCGTTGCTTGTTGCCTTGTAATAAGGAGATTTTTTCACAAGTTCCTCAATTTCCTCGGCAGTCATGTTGTCTTTTTTCTCTATGCCGTTGATTCTCATCCACTCCAGGAACTTGTGATGATATACAATATACTCTTCGAATGCGTCGCCCATCTCGTCAACGAAATCGATGCGCACATTCTCATCCGATGGATTCACCTTGCGTTTACGCTTGTATACGGGAAGGAATACAGGCTCGATTCCGGAAGAAGTCTGCGTCATTATGGATGTTGTGCCCGTGGGAGCGATCGTCAGACACGCTATATTACGGCGTCCTGTCTTGATCATTCTTTCATAAAGAGCAGGATCAGCATCTTTTATACGATTTATAAAAGGATTGTTTTTCTCCCTTTCAGAATCATATATTTCGAAAGCTCCACGTTCGGATGCCATATCAACAGATGATGAATAGTAAGCAAGCGTGAGCTGTTTGTGAACCTCTGTGGAGAAAGCCGTAGCCTCCGGTGTGCCATAACGATAACCCAATGCGGCAAGCATGTCTCCCTCGCCGGTAGTCCCGCAACCGGTGCGGCGTCCTTTTAATGTCTTGTTGCGGATTTTTTTCCAAAGATTCAGTTCTGTGCTTTTTACCTCCGCAGTCTCAGGATCTTTCTCGACCTTGCCGATAATAGTTTCTATCTTCTCCATCTCAAGGTCGATTATATCATCCATTATTCTCTGCGCCTTGCCTACATGCTGGCGGAACAGGTCGAAATCAAACTCAGCCTGAGGTGTGAACGGATTCTTCACATAACTGTACAGGTTTATTGCCACGAGGCGGCAACTGTCATAAGGACAGAGGGGGATTTCGCCGCAAGGATTTGTAGAAACCGTCTCGAATCCAAGATCTGAGTAGCAATCCGGCACAGACTCCTTCTGAATAGTATCCCAGAAAAGAACACCGGGCTCGGCACTTTTCCATGCATTGTGCACGATTTTATTCCAGACATCGGATGCGTTTATCTCTTTAGTCACAGACGGGGATTCGCTCTTTACGGGAAATTGCTGCATATAAGGCTCCCCGGAGACAACAGATTTCATAAAATCATCGTCAATCTTGACAGAAACATTTGCACCGGTCACTTTCCCCTCTGTCATCTTGGCATCTATAAAGCTCTCCGCATCAGGATGTTTGATACTCACAGTCATCATCAAAGCCCCTCGACGTCCGTCTTGCGCGACCTCGCGTGTACTGTTGCTGTATCGCTCCATAAACGGGACAAGTCCGGTAGAAGTCAATGCGGAGTTTTTAACCGCGCTTCCTTTCGGACGGATGTGCGACAAATCATGCCCGACACCTCCACGACGCTTCATCAGCTGCACCTGCTCTTCATCAATACGGATAATGCCGCCATAAGAATCCGGATGACCGTCAAGACCTATTACAAAACAGTTTGACAATGATCCGACTTGAAAATTATTTCCGATTCCTGCCATCGGGCTTCCCTGGGGAACAATATATCTAAAATCCTTCAACAGGGAAAAGATTTCATCCTCCCCCATCGGATTCGGGTATTTGTTTTCAATACGCGCTATCTCTTTTGCTATGCGATGATGCATGTCGTCAGGAGTCAATTCATAGATATTGCCATCCGAATCTTTCAATGCATATTTGCTTGACCAAACGCGTGCGGCAAGTTCATCTCCTTTGAAATATTCAAGAGAAGCCGCGTAGACCTCGTCATAACTGTAGATTTTTGAAGACATAGAAATTTTGAGTTGTCGATTTGGATAATTTTTCAGTTTCTTAATTTTCAAAAAGTTGACATTTTTGAAAATTTTCCGACTGCAAATATCGCATAAAATATTTGAATATAAAAGTTACCGGCAAGTAAATTTAAGTAATCTGTCAAAAAAAATCCTATTTGGAAATATGACGGATTATCATTAAATTTGCAGACTGAGCCTGACTTCAGACACAGCCGCTCACAACCGTTTTTCATTTGAAAACCAACACTTTCCTTTATGAAATACGATTTCAACTATAATCTCAATCTTCCAGAGAATGTGCCGGCAATCCTTGATCAGGATTTCTGGATTCATGAAAATATAGGAGCCGAGGTATTGACCGGTATCAGAGAACCTGTAAAATTCTCGGCGGCGACCTGGATATTTGTAAAAAAGGGAGAGTGCGTGGCAGACTTGAATCTAATCAACCACGACATAAAGGCTCCAGCTTTTGTAAGAGTTGAGAACTCACAGATTCTGCAACCAAAATATATGAGCGCTGATTTCAAGGCATCAATACTTGTAATGTCGAAACGATTCAGAGACAACCTGTTTCTGTTTATGAGCAATATCCCTCTTTACACCATAATCTCACGACACTCCGTGGCTCCCGTGCCACAGGAATCGCTACAGGCAATTGACCGATTCTTCATCGAATGCAAGGGAATAATCAACGACAAGGAAAATCCTTACAGGTCCCAGGCATTTCTTTTTGAACTAACATCTTTCATTTTCAAGACAGTCTACAAATGGTTTGATTCATACAAAGATGAAGTCATGAGCAATCAGGGACGCATGACAGACCAGTTCCTAATATTGGCGCAACAGAATTTCAAACACCAGCGATTCCTCGATTTTTACGCACAAAAACTTGAAGTGACCCCCAAACACCTGTCTCGCACTTTAAAAAGCCAGACAGGCTACACTGCAGTGGAATGGATAGAACGTTTTGTTATCCTTGAGGCAAAAGTGCTCTTGAAATCATCAAACCTGAACATCCAGCAAATTTCGGATGAATTAAACTTTCCGTCGCAATCATTCTTTGGAAAATATTTCAAAAAATTAACAGGCATGTCACCAAAGGAGTTCAGAAACTCGTGAGCGAGACCGATTGCGACAGGAATTTACTTCTTTCTGAACCAGATTGAACCTTTCCATTTGTCTGATATGATCAACCCTGCTATCACAAGCGCACACCCTATATATCCGAGCATGAATATCTTCTCCCCAAGAAAAAAATACCCGGCAACCATTGTTATCGGTGGTTGAAGATACAGATAATTGTTGGCTGTTACAGATCCAAGCTTTTTCATCGTCTCATTCCATATAAGATATGAACATATCGAACACATCAGAACAAGGAAAAGGAAATTGACAAGATATTCCGGCTGTCTCAGATCGAAAAGCAAATGGATATGATACGGCTCATTCTGTACCAACAACAGAGGCAAAGCTGTTACCACTCCATAAAAAAACAATTTACGTGTTATGAAAAGGGATGTATAGAGCGGTATGACACGCCTGACGGCAATTGTATATATAGCCCAGCACAAAGCGGCTGCCAACGCAAGCAAATCACCTTCCGGACGAAACTCAAGACCTCCCCCGTTACTTAAAATTATGCATGCGACACCGGCAATCGCCACTCCCGATCCGATGAGAACGCCGGTTTGTATTTTCTGTTTGAAAACCAGAGCCATGAGAAATGTAGTAAAAAGCGGTGAAATCGAAGCAAGAAGAGAGACATTTCCGGCAGTCGTAAGCCTCAAGGCATAATTCTCGGTGATGAAATAAAGTGAACCGGCACATATACCGCTTAAAAAAAGTGTGAATTCATCTTTCCACGAACAGCTCTTTATATGCCGGAACGTCAGGCAAAGAAGCAAAAAATAAGCCACAGCGAATCTGTAGACATACATTTCGACAGGAGTAAAACCACCGCGTTCCATTAGCACTTTTGTACTCAGAAATGAAGTGGCCCAGAAAGTCACCGTAATAAGCGCACCCAAGTGAGCCAGAATCACCAGATAGCGCGAACCTATGCTTTTATAAAATCTCATTGTCGTGTTCTCTATGGTATCAACAGGAGACTGACCTGTTTTAATTATTTATCGCAAAGATATTAAATTTTACTCAATTATTGAAAAAAGATGTTTCTAAGCATACAAATACGCGCATAAAGATTAGGGCGGTGACATCTGCCACCGCCCGAATCTTCTGTAAACAAATATAATTATTCTTCCACGACAAATTCATCTTTCCCCACACCACAAACGGGACATACCCAATCTTCCGGAATATCCTCGAATGCAGTGCCCGGAGCAATTCCTCCATCCGGATCACCAACTGCGGGGTCATAGACCCAGTCACAAACTTCACATCTGTACTTTTTCATAGCCTGTTGTTTATATTAGTTAATGAATGTATCAGATAAGTAAATGCTCAAAACCGAAACTTTACTTACGTATGACTATTAAACATCATTTCTGAAACATTGGTTCGAAAAAATCAGAAGATATTAAAAAATAAAAGTTTCTCAACCCTCTTGTTTTTTTGAATACCTCTCATTATATTTGCATCCGTAATGAAAAAGAAACATGTTGACCAGTCGCTTCGCGACCATCTTAAAGAGACATTTGCAGTCTATATAAAATCGAAAAAAATGAGACAGACCCCCGAGCGGTTTGCAATTCTTGACAAAACGCTTGAGCAGAAGGTTCATTTCGATATTGATGAGCTGTATAAAAACATCGAGGCAGACTATCATGTGTCACGGTCAACTGTCTATAATACGGTAGAGCTTCTCTGCGAATGTAATATTCTAAGAAAGCACTATCTCAACGAGACTCAGGCAGTCTATGAACTTGCAGACGACAGGCACCTGCATCTGATATGTCTCAAATGCGGTGCGGTGAAGGAAGTGCATGATGAAAAGGTTGGAGAATACCTCTCGACATTGAAATTCAGAGGATTCCACCCGACATCATCTACCACCAACATCTACGGCATCTGCTCCGCTTGCTCAAGAAAACGAAAGAAAACATAATTATAATAACCTAATAACCTTTAATACCATGGCAAGAATAAAACCATTCAAGGGAGTCCGCCCTCCCAGACAATTTGTTGAAGAAGTGGCATCCCGCCCATACGATGTTCTAAACAGCGAGGAAGCCCGCAAAGAAGCGGAAGGCAACGAAAAAAGCCTTTACCACATCATCAAACCTGAAATCGATTTTGAACCCGGATTTGACGAGCATGATCCTGCCGTATATGACAAAGCGGTGGAAAACTTCCATAAATTTCAGGAAAACGGATGGCTGGTGCAAGACGACAAAGAGAATTATTATATCTATGCCCAGACAATGAATGGCCGCACGCAGTACGGATTTGTAGTCGGCGCATGGGTGCCGGACTATATGGAAGGACGCATCAAGAAACATGAGCTCACAAGACGCGACAAGGAAGAAGACCGCATGAAACATGTGAGGTGCAACAATGCCAATATCGAGCCTGTATTCTTCGCCTTCCCCGACAATACCGTACTTGAGAATATAATAAGAGAAGTCACCGCCGGCACTCCTGAATATGACTTCGTGGCTCCGGACGGTTTCGGGCACACCCTTTGGGTCATCGAATGTCCTGAAACCATAAAGACAATAACTGAAGAATTTGAAAAGATTCCTAACCTCTATATAGCTGACGGGCATCACAGATCAGCTGCCGCGGCTCTCGTAGGTGCCGAAAAGGCTGCAGCCAATCCAAATCATACAGGAGAAGAGGAATACAATTATTTCATGGCAGTTGCATTCCCGGCATCCCATCTCAACATAATCGACTACAACAGGGTCGTAAAGGATCTCAATGGTTTGACACCAGCCGAGTTTCTTGACAAGCTCTCCGAGAATTTCATTGTTGAAGACAAAGGAACCGAAATCTACACACCTTCTGCTCTCCATAATTTCTCACTTTATCTCGATGGCAAATGGCATTCATTAACAGCCAAGGCGGGAACATTTAATGATTCAGATCCTATCGGTGTGCTTGACGTAACGGTATCCAGCGACCTGATCTTGCGTGACATACTCAATATAACGGATCTCCGTAGCGACAAACGCATCGATTTCGTGGGGGGTATCCGAGGACTTGGAGAACTCAAACGCCGCGTTGACAGCGGTGAAATGGCAATGGCTCTCGCATTGTATCCAGTAACCATGGATCAATTGATTAACATCGCCGATACCGGAAACATAATGCCTCCGAAGACAACCTGGTTCGAACCAAAACTGCGCTCGGGTCTCGTTATCCACAAACTCGACGATTGATTTGGTTATTTGTGGCGTTTGAACTAATTTTGCATCATGAAATTCAAAATTGACGCCACAACCCCCTTCTCATCGGCTCGCGCCGGTGAAATAACAACAGACCACGGTGTGATTCCGACTCCTATATTCATGCCTGTCGGCACCGTAGGAAGTGTAAAAGGGGTGCATATGCGCGAACTTCGCGAAGACATAGATGCCAAAATCATTCTTGGCAACACATACCACTTATACCTCCGACCGGGTCTCGATGTGATACGCGGAGCCGGCGGACTTCACAAATTCAACTCCTGGAACCGCCCGATTCTTACAGATTCGGGTGGGTTTCAGGTGTTTTCTTTGTCATCAAACCGCAAACTGAAGGAAGAAGGAGCTTATTTCCGCAGTCACATCGACGGCAGCAAGCATCTTTTCACGCCTGAAGGAGTGGTTGATATCCAACGTACAATCGGATCGGACATAATGATGGCTCTTGACGAGTGTCCACCCGGCACTTCTGATTTCAGCTACGCGAGAAAATCGCTTGACCTCACACACCGCTGGCTTAAAAGAGGATGGCAACGATATCAGGAAACAGAAGGTTTATATGGCTACTCACAGGCATATTTCCCCATAGTGCAGGGATGCGTCTATCCGGAACTGCGCAAAGAATCCGCAAGGTTTGTCTCTGATCTCGGTGCCGACGGTAATGCCATTGGCGGTCTTGCTGTAGGTGAACCGACAGAAAAGATGTATGAGATGATCGAAGTGGTAAACGATATCCTGCCTTCAGATCGCCCGAGATATCTGATGGGTGTCGGAACTCCTGCCAACATTCTTGAGGCTATCGACAGAGGTGTGGATATGATGGACTGTGTAATGCCGACACGAAACGGCAGAAACGGCATGCTCTTCACATCCAACGGCATCATGAACATGCGCAACAAAAAATGGGCTGATGACTTTTCAGAGATGGATCCCGACGGAACAGCCTGGGTTGACCACGAATATTCAAGGGCATACGTAAGACACTTGTTTGTAAGTCAGGAGTTGCTGGCAATGCAGATTGCATCGGTTCATAATCTGGCATTTTATCTCCACCTCGTAAAAGAAGCCAGAAAACACATCGTTGCCGGAGATTTCGCCTCCTGGAAAAAGGAAATGATTGAAAGGGTGACAAGACGCCTTTGATTCTGACGCATCGCACATGAAAATATCCAAAGACAGCAAAATATGGTCCAAAACAGCTTCAGTCCTAAGGCTGAAGGTGCTTGACATATTCATACTTAAGAAGTTTCTGGGAACATACTTCATGGCAACTATCCTCATTCTCGCCGTGATATCCATGTTTGACATAACAGAAAAACTTGATGCCTTTCTCACAGCTCCGTTAAAAGAAACTCTTTTTGACTATTTCTCCTCTTTCCTCCCATACTTTGCGAATATGCTGTCTCCCCTGTTCGTATTTATATCAGTGATATTCTTTACGACAAAACTTGCCGGCAATTCCGAAATTATCGCGATTCTCTCAAGTGGTGTGAGTTTTAAAAGATTGCTGAGGCCATATATGATAGGGGCGGCTATAATAGCAGCCATGACCTTTCTTTTAAGCAATTACATAATTCCGCCCGGCAATGTGAAACGAATAGCATACACAAATAAATACGTCCGTAACAAGAGTGTGCAGACCGGAATTGACATCCAGCTCATGGCGCGTCCAGGTGAAGTTGTCTACATAGGCAGATTCGAGAACAGCACCAAAACAGGCTACCGATTCTCATTTGATAAATTTAAAGGGAAAGAACTCGTATCAAGAATGACCGCGCAGTCTGTCACTTACGACACTACACGTAATTATCACTGGACTGTAAGAGACTATATGATACGCGATTTTGACGGAATGAAAGAAAAGATCACTTCCGGCAGAGAAAAAGACACAATCATTCCAATCGAACCAAAAGACTTCCTTATATCCGCCAACGACTGGGAAACACTCACCACTCCCCAGCTTACCGAATATGTGGAAAAACAAAAGATGCGAGGTGTCGCGAACATCAAATCATTTGAAATAGAACGCGAGAAACGCTATGCATCTACTGCAGCGGCATTTATTCTTACGCTTATAGGGATGTCTCTTTCTTCAAAAAAATCAAAAGGAGGCATGGGATTGAATATCGGTATTGGACTCGCATTAAGTTTCAGCTACATCCTTTTTTCTACAGTGACAAGTTCATTTGCAGTTTCAGGTCTGACAACCCCGTTCATTGCCATGCAGATTCCTAACGTGATTTACCTTGCCATCGGTCTGTATTTATACAGAAGAGCATCCAAATTCTAAGAAACTGCTTATTAGTTAAGAGCTTCAGGTTGCAGGCAAGATTTCCCTATAGCCAATCTGAAAAAACTCTCTTGAAAAATCAAGCGGACGAAGAGTCTCGGATTTCCAGATTACGATGTCTATATCTATTGGCACCACTCCCCTTTTTCTGCAGTCCGCGTCACGACCGTATTCAACCTCAAAATCCTTAGCAAGGCGATTTAACGCACAATAATCCAATTCAGTACAACCTGATGCGACGGCATTCATATAAGGAGCGTCGTGCCCAGTGACATCCGGTGTCTCATAAATCGAAGAGACACGGCATCCGGTTGCTACAGTCTGGAACCAACCGATAGCGGCAGCTACATTTCTCATACGGTCTCCGTGATTGGATCCGAAACTCAATGTCACAATACTTGACTGAACCGTACCGGAAATCATTTTCTGTTTTTTAATGTTATTTCCGTAATTTCCGGATAAGCAGTACCGAACCGAGCCGGGATACCTACCTCTCCGCAACCTATATTCACATAAAGCCGCGTTGTATCACCCTTCTCAGAAACCCGCTCATACATCCCCTTCCACTGCGGATAACGCCACTTCGACGGACTCCATTCATATCCGAATATCTTAAACACCATCTGCATGGCATGTGTGTGTCCGGACAATGTAAGGTCTATATCTGTGGTTTTAGAAACCTCACGATTCCAGTGTTCGGGATTATGCGAAAGCAATATCTTAAAACGTCCGTCACGCAGATTGCTGGCAGATTCCGAATTGCCCGAATAAGCTTCTGCAAGTCTGCCATACTGACGGAAAGGGGGTTCACCCCAGTTCTCGACTCCTATCAACGCTATCGAATCTCCTTGTCTGCTGATGAACGTATGCCCATTGTTCAGCATACGCCACCCTATCTGACGCTGCCACATCCTCATCAAGGCATTGTTTGAATCACGTTCCGAGGGGAAAGACCAGTCCATATAATCTCCGTAATCGTGGTTGCCAAGAACCGAATACACTCCGTCACGAGCCTTGAGTCGGCTCAAAACACTTAGAAATGGCTCCATCTCCGAAGTCTCTCTGTTCACGACATCACCTGTAAACACAATCAGGTCTGGATCAAGCGAATTAATTCTGTCAACAAGACGGCTTACGAACGAAGTGTCATTTCCCCATGTTCCGACATGGGCGTCACTGAACTGTACTATCCTGTAGCCGTTGAACTTTTGTGGAAGTCTCCCTGAAACGACAGTGACATTCTCCACAACAATCTCATTTCTGGTAAACAACGCTCCCCACCACATGAATATGAAAGCCACAAGCGACAACGGTATACCGGCATATACACCGTAATTTACCCTCCTGCCTTTTCTTTTGGAACGGAACAATCTGCCAACAGCGGAAAATACAACATACAACAATTTGGAAACATACACCGAAAAATACGTGTATATCATCCACATAAGAGGAATTAACGAACTCGACTCTCTTGCAGCCGGCCAAAACGCGATAACAGTGACAAGACCCCAGAACAACACTGACGACACTGAATAGCTCCACACGGCGGCTTTCTTTCTATACCTGCAATAACTCAATATATCACGCAGGATATAGCAGTCTGTAAGAATTGTGAAAATATAAAAGAGGATTATAGAGAGCACAGTGAATTCACGCATTGTCTACCTGGTATTTACGACTTATTCAAGTCCTCCGAGAATAGTCTTGAGTTTATTCTTAAGAGGATTGGCATACATATAAAGCATCATCTCCATCATATAGTCCCGCTCCTCTTCCTTAAGGTCAGCGACATCGACTTTTGCAAGCTGACGGTTGAAATAATCAAGAGTCTCCCGCTTCTGTTCTTCCGTGTATTTACTTGAAAAACGGGTTGTCTTATGCAGCATGTCATATGCCACATAATTTATTGTGAAGATTTCATAACTTCTATGTATAGCCTGATCCACAAGACACCCGACGTATTTAGCTGCCGTGTTGTTGTCTTTAAAGTCGCCAAGCTGGTCGAGCTTTGTGTTTATGCGCGGAGTGAGCTGAAAATGGACTTTTCCCTTGAATTGAAGAAGACCGGTCTCCATGCTGAAAAGATCATCACGCTGCGACTTTTTGAAATTGGGGTCTCTGCGGCGCAACATAAACTCCCGCGCCTTGAGGTAATCGTTCGGGTCATACTCGTAAGAGATTGAGACAGGCATGAGGTTTATCTCTTTCAGCCGCTCCATAAATGAGCCTTCGCCACCAAGAGCCAACATTTTGACCAACGATTCCTGAGTATGGTCAGAACTGTCCTTGGCACGCCCCTCGCGCTGCGCGATCCATATTGATTCTCGCTTCTCTATGATTGTATGATGAATATAGGCTGAAAGTTTTTTTGCAGCCTCCAGACCTTCCCGCAAACCGGTGTTACGTTTTACAATAAAACTCTTGTTGAGTCTCACCAGATCGGATATCCAATCAAAAATAAGAAGATTATTGCCTATTGCCACTTCCGAAGTCGGCAGCCCTTTGCGCAGAAATGCAAGATTAAGGAAAGAGGCATCGAGCACAATATCCCTGTGATTGGTTATAAATGTATAGTTGAAACCCGGATTAAGATATTTGAGTCCGCCGAGAGTTATACCGGAAGTAGTAGTCTTCGCCAGCATCTCCAGAAACGGAAACATAATCTGAGTCTGAAAGTCATATTTATTGTCGATTTTCAGCAACTCACCGATCAGAACCGGCACATCATCCTTAGGCATGGTATAATTCACGGCATGGAGAAAGCCCGGCTCTTTTACCAGCCGGCTCATCTTTTCATGAAACACAGAGTCATCATGCGGAGCGATGTCGCTGAAATCTAATTCTTGTGCACTCATATATAGTTTTAATATGCTGTTAATCATTATTCACTCCTTCGAAAAAACAGAAAGAGGAATTTACAAAGTTAACAAATAATTTTGCTAATATCATCATCGATATAATATTTTTTACAGGTATATTCACCTGTATGTCCGCCACATCATTATCGCAACGTCATTCAGCGGCACGATAGGCACGCCACTTTTCAAAAAGAGATTCCATATCCGGCGGTATCGGACACTCGAAATTCATTTCCTCTCCTGTCGCAGGATGCCTGAATCCCAATGTTCTCGCATGCAGAGCCTGACGAGGACACACGGAAAAGCAGTTCTCCACAAATTGCCGGTATTTGGCAAAAGTAGTGCCCTTTAAAATCCTGTCACCTCCATATCTGGCATCATTGAAAAGCGGATGACCCTGACTGAGCATGTGAACCCTTATCTGATGCGTACGACCGGTTTCAAGAACACATTTTACGATTGTCACATATCCGAAACTTTCAATCACCTCATAATGCGTCACCGCATGTTTGCCTATGGCAGGATCCGACATAACCGCCATTTGAAGCTTGTTCTTGGGATTCCTTGCAATATTTCCGGTTATAGTTCCTTTTTTTTCATCAAATGCCCCCCACACCATCGCAACGTATTCCCGGCGAGTTGTCTTATTGAAGAACTGCAGTCCCAGATCAGTCTTCGCATCAGGAGTCTTAGCCACAACGAGCAGACCGGAAGTATCTTTGTCAATACGATGTACAAGTCCAAGACGAGGATCACTCACGTCATAATCCGGATTATCCTTGAAATGCCACGCCAATGCATTCACCAGAGTTCCGCTGTAATTGCCGTGACCGGGATGGACAACAAGTCCGGCAGGTTTATTGACTACAAGAAGATAATTGTCTTCGTAGACAATATCAAGAGGTATATCCTCCGCAATGATCTCAAAATCATAACGAGGTCGATCCATCACCACACTGATGACATCAAAAGGTTTTACCTTATAGCTCGACTTCACCGGTTTGCCGTTGGCGAGGACACAATTGGCATCCGCAGCCTGCTGAACACGGTTGCGCGAAGTTTTCTCTATCCTGTCGGTAAGAAACTTGTCGACACGTATCATCTGCTGACCTTTGTCGGCAACAAAACGGAAGTGCTCATAAAACTCCGTTCCTTCCTCATCTATGTAAAATGAACTTTCTTCCTCTGCCATCACTCAAGATAAGATGTATTGGTTTGCTCCTCTTCCTCCTCGATTTCAGAAGGGGTATTTCCCGGATCTTCCACACCTGTCGACTCATCTGTCTGATAAATCTCCGGATTTTCCTGATAATACCGCATCAGCTCCTCATTCTGCAATGAATCCTTGACAGCTCCAAGACGTCCGTCGGAAACCTCAAGAACAATCGATGCGCTAACAGGCACCTTTTGTATCTTACGCACCGGCTTTCCGTTTGCCGACACCTTAACGACCCTGTCGGTCGAGCCAAGCACCTTTACAACCCTGACATTCTTGAATCCAAGTTCATCAAGCTTAGCCATGGCAGATCTGAAAGACTCCCCTTTCATGGCAAGTTCATTAGGGCTGCCGTTATTGTCAATCACAACCTCCCTGGGATGAACCGCATTTATATATAAGAAAATCTTACGTCCCGGCTTGACAATTGAATTTGCCTTGGGAAACTGCTCGATTACCCTGCCCGGCTTTACATCCTCGCGATAAAGCGAGTCCCGTATATCCACCTTGAAACCACGCTTATGCAATATGTTCACCGCCTCAGTGTAAGTCTCACCCTCCACACCCGGCAACTCCTCGCTTTGCCCATGCTTTGTAAAGAGAGCGATAGCCACATACACCACATAAATGCCCAGTATCGCTATTATGCAAATTATGCCGATATTGGCAAGAACCGGATGACGCGAGATAAAACCGCTTCCCAAGCCACATGATATTTTGTTTGCTTTCGTTTTCAAACCATCTGATGTTTTAGTCCTCAAAGTTAATAGAAATATATGAAATATTAAAGTTTGAATGCATTTCTGATTAAAAATTAATTCACTTTATCCGATATATCATTTTTTTTTACTAACTTTGCGATTCAAAGCGAATAATTGAAACATGCGGAAATTATTATATTTTATACCACTTCTTTTGGTTCTCGCCTCATGTGGAGAATACACCAAAGTGCTGAAGAGCCATGATGTGGATTATAAATTCGATTATGCCAAGCGCGCATACGACCAAAGGAAATATCTTCAGGCATCAACTATCCTGAGTGAGATTGTGACTCCATTGCGAGGCGGTCCAAACGGAGAGGAAGCATTGTTTCTTCTGGCGATGTCTTATTATGAAAACAAAGATTATCCGAACTCCGCAGTATATTTCAAAACATATTACAACAGATATCCCAAGGGGAAATATGCCGAACTCGCGCGCTTCTACAGCGGATACGGCTATTATCTTGACTCTCCCGACCCTCAACTTGACCAGACAAACACAATCAAGGCAATTGAGGAGCTTCAGGGTTTTCTTGACTATTTCCCCAAAAGCGACAGGGTTACCATAGCGCAGAACGCAATTTTCGAGATGCAGGACAAGCTTACGCTCAAGGAACTTCAGAACGCACAGCTTTATTATAATCTCGGTAATTATATGGGGAATAATTACGAATCTGCAATCATAGTATCGCAGAATGCCCTTAAGGATTATCCTTATTCAAAATATAAGGAAGATTTCGAACTCCTTATTCTGAAATCAAAGTTTCAGGAGGCAAAACAGAGTATCAACGAGCGACAAGCAGACAGATACAGAGATGTTGTCGATGAATATTACTCGTTCATAAACAACTACCCCGATTCAAAACACAAAAAAGAGGCAGAAACGATTTACAAGATCGCAAGCAAACATGTCAATCTCTGATTGTGTTGATTATTAGTAAAATTTTGTGAACCGTCATAATAGAAATTATGGATTATAAGAAAACCAACGCTCCGCTCAATACGGTAACACGCGACATGATCGCCATGGCAGAGCAGACCGGAAATGTTTACGAAACTGTTTGCGTAATAGGCAAACGTGCAAATCAGATTTCCGTAGAGCTCAAGAAAGAGCTTGAACGCAAGTTGCAGGAATTTGCATCAACAGACAATCTTGAAGAAGTTTCCGAGAACCGCGAGCAGATTGAAATTTCGAGATTCTACGAAAAGCTGCCCAAACCAACTTTGATCGCGACTCAGGAATATGTGGAACACAAGCTATATTTCTCAAATCCTCTGAAAGAGAAAGAGCGTCTTGATGATTAATAAATATAGAATACACATCTGATTGCATCAGACGGATTTCAACCAATATCAAAATATGTCAGGGTATTCCTGACATATTTTTTAATATATCTCTTCACATGACACTGCATATATTCAACCCGGATACAGATTACGCTCTTGCCTCTGACTCGGAGAATTACACCCCTCCGGTTTCTATCCTTGCCATTAAGAGAAGTCTATCCCTTCTCCCGGCTTTGTATGCAGAACGCGGAGACGCGATACTCCTGCCAGATGACAATCCGGAGTTTCTGCAGGAAAACCACGCTTTTATCGAAATAATCTCGACAAAAGATATTACTCTGGTACGCCCGCGACACATACATTTGTTTCTGGAAGAACACAAAAATGCAAGGATCAGACCATGGGGATGGAACAGGACTCTAAGAAAATGGCTGGTTTCTTCAGGTGTAAAGGAAAACTTTATTCCCTCAACAGAACAGATAACAGCATTACGCAATATCTCACACAGGAGAGTAACCATTCCTTTCATCATGAACATGGGTGACATAAGAAACGAAGAGATTCAAGTTCCCAAAGAATTCAGCGACATAAATGAAGCACTTGCATTCCGGGAAAACTGCGGTGATGTATATTTTAAAGCACCTTGGAGCAGTTCCGGAAGAGGACTCCTGTATACAAAAGATCTTGAAAAAAGGCACATAGAGCCATGGTTGAGAGGCATAATACGTTCGCAAGGGAGTGTAATGGGAGAAACAGCATACGACAGGATTCTCGATTTCGCTACCGAGTGGGAATGTAAAGACGGCAAAGCACTGTTTATTGGAGTATCCACATTCACCACCTCCGACCGTGGAAAATACAAATCAAACATTGTAGCTCCACAAGAGAACATCGTCTCCTTTATACTGCAACAGATAGACATACATGGCAAAGGCAACAACCTATCCGAAATAATCAAGAGACAATCACTCTTGCTTGAAAACTATGTGGCTCCGTTTTATGACGGACCTCTCGGAATTGACATGCTCGTGACAAGCGAACGCAACATACACCCTTGTGTTGAAATCAACCTCCGTGACACAATGGGACGTGTTGCCATTGATATCCAGCAGCGCATAATATCTGAAGACGCGACCGAACTGGAAATCGGATTCCTGAGACGCCTTACGTCAGGAGGGATATTCTCCCCTATGCACCTTTTGTCAACCCTACGAGATATAGAAAGCAACTGATTATGAAAATAAATATTGTAGGTCGCGGTAATGTCGCGACACATCTCAGTCTGGCTCTGGAAAATAAAGCTGAAGTGATTCGGGTCAATCCCCGTTCTCTTGAAGAATATTCACTTGATGCCGACATCACGCTTATAGCTGTTTCAGACAATGCCATAAGGGAAGTGGCGGAATCTCTACCGGTTTCCCGTGCAATCATAGCTCACACATCAGGATCAACTCCTATCGGCATACTTGACTGCCGACAGGAAAAAACCGGGGTGTTTTATCCTTTACAGACATTCACCAAGGGAATTTATCTTGACTATTCGGAGATACCGCTTTTCATAGAAGCCAGCGACAAGGAAACTGAAACCAAGCTGAAGAATCTCGCACACCTTTTCAGCAACAATGTGGCGACAGCTGACTCATCAAGAAGAAAGGTTCTGCACGTGGCTTCTGTATTTGCCTGCAATTTTACAAATCATCTGTGGTGCATTGCCGATGAACTCCTGAAGGAACAAGGAATGAGTTTCGCGACAATCAGACCATTGCTTAAAGAGACCCTCAGAAAAACCGGGAATATATCCCCGTTCGATTCGCAGACCGGTCCTGCCGTGCGACGCGACAGCAAGACATTAGACTCTCACCTGTCATTTTTAAAAGAGAAACATGCTGATCTCGCTGAAATCTATGACAAGCTGAGTGCATCAATTATATCAACCCATAAAAAAGACAACTGAAATGAGCGGTATCAATTATGATCTGACGAAAATCAGAGGTTTCGCTTTTGACGTAGACGGAGTGCTCTCGCCCTCCGTCATACCTATGTCTGAGAACGGAGAACCTCTGAGAATGGCAAACATAAAAGACGGCTATGCTCTCCAGCTGGCTGCCAAACTCGGCTATAAACTTGCGATAATAACCGGAGGAAACACAATTGCAGTTAAAAACAGATATGAGGCACTCGGTTTCAAGGACATATTTCTGAAAGCATCCCATAAACTTGAAATATTCCTGAAGTGGATGGAAGACAACGGACTTGAGACAGATGAAGTCATTTATTTCGGCGATGATATACCGGATCTGAAATGCATGCGGATAGCCGGACTCCCCTGCGCACCACGCGATGCCGCATGGGAAGCGAGGGAAACTGCATTATATGTATCCAGGTTCGACGGGGGCTATGGTTGCGTTCGCGATGTGGTGGAACAAGTGCTCAAAGCAAAGGGCGAATGGCTCTCTGACGCCCATGCTTTCGGTTGGTAATATAAGAGTTTGTTAAACAAGCTCTAATTTTTAGTAAGTATCATGCTTGAAAATCTTGAAAAATATCATATTCTCCTTGCAAGCAAATCTCCTCGACGCAGAGAATTATTGTCAGATTTAAGAATACCCTTCAGTCCAATCAGTCTTGGAGGTATTGATGAATCATATCCTGAAGATATGCCTAAAACTGAAGTCCCTCAATACATAGCCAATAAAAAGGCTGACGCATATCTCGAAAATATAAGTGGCAATGAAATGATAATTACAGCCGATACTTTGGTCATTAAAGATGAGAAAGTTTATGGCAAACCTAAAAACTCCTCAGAGGCAGTGCAAATGTTAAAGGAACTTTCAGGAAAAGTCCACACGGTCATCACAGGTGTCTGCATACTCACTGCTGATCGACGAACTTCTTTCACTTCAGAAACAGAGGTCAAATTTGCAGAACTATCCGAAGAAGACATAACCTATTATGTAGAGAACTATCTCCCTCTTGACAAAGCCGGTGCCTATGGCATCCAGGAGTGGATTGGCTGCATTGCAGTGGAATGGATAAACGGTAGTTTCTACAACGTCATGGGACTTCCCGTCCACCGACTATACCAAGAACTCAAACTCTTCTGAACAGCTACATAAACTAAATTACCAAATCATAATCCTCTACCAAAATATTTTGTAAGCACACGGTGAAGCACGTGTTTCACCGTATGCTTACAAATAATGGAAGGCATCGAATTAATTCGATGCCTTCCATTATTTTGTCCTTTACAATTATACAGGAAAGGAATTTTACATTTCCGGTGAAACAGCCGGAATTTCGTTTGAGGCAGCAAGTGAACAGGGAACTTCATAGCGGTATTTAGCCTCCCAACCGAGAGCGGATGCTCCAAGAACGGCTGCATCGCTTTCTTTCAATTCAGAAAGGAGGATTTTTGCCTTACCCCTGAAGATGGGAAGAACATTCTTATCGTAAGCTTCCTTAAGTGGCTTCATCAACAAGTCCCCGCTCTTTGTCAAACCACCGAACAGCACAAAAGCCTGCGGACTTGAGAAAGCCGTCATATCTGCCATTGCTTCACCAAGAATCTTACCTGTAAACTCAAAGATATCTTTAGCGATCTTGTCGCCTGCAATAGCGGCATCATAGACATCTTTCGAAGTGATTTCCTCGATATCAATGTTACGGAGCAGCGACGGCTCTGTCCGCACTTCAAGAAATTCGCGTGCAGTGCGCGCGACTCCCGTTGCGGAGCAATAAGCTTCAAGACAACCAGTGCGACCACAGCCACAGACACGACCGTTATTACGCTTCATGATTACATGCCCCAGCTCACCGGCAAAGCCATCATGACCATATACGAGCTGACCATTGATCACTATGCCCGAACCGACACCTGTACCAAGTGTTATCATGATGAAATCTTTCATTCCTCGCGCCGCGCCATATGTCATCTCTCCGAGTGCGGCAGCATTGGCATCATTGGTCACAGCCACAGGGATTCCATTGAATGCCTTGCTTACAGTCTCCGCCAGAGGCACGACCGGTCCCCACGGAAGGTTGGGAGCCTTCACAATCTCCCCTGTATAATAGTTCCCGTTCGGCGCGCCGATGCCGATTCCCTTAATCTTGTCTACCGCATCATTAGCTTCAAGAAGTCGCGTCACCGCCTGATGCAGGTCAGCGATGTAATCTTCGAATTTCGCATGTTTTTTTGTTTTGACCGAATCGCTTGCGATTACCTGACCGCGGGCATCAACAATACCGAAAACGGTATTTGTGCCACCCATATCCATACCTATCACATAGGGCTTGCTCATATCTTATAATTTAGTGTTAATATTAGATCTTAAGTTGCTTCATGACAACGTCTTGATAAAACAAGACATGAATCTTTCGGCAAATATTCATATTCTATGCAAATATACGACAAAAAAATAATAATTCTAAAATATTTGTCAGAAAATATTGCTCAACCATATTGCGACTAAACTTGTTATTTAGTTAAACATTGCAAATTTTACTTAAGCGTGGCATGCCATTCTTTGTAAATTTGCACGAAACAGAATTATTAATCAATTATTTATATTATGAATTTTAACAATTTCACTATCAAATCGCAGGAAGTTGTCCAAAAAGCCATAGACTTCACGAAACAATCGGGGCAACAACAGATTGAGCCGGTGCATTTGTTGAAAGCCATCATCTCTGAGAGCGAAACCATTGTCAATTTCATTTTCCAGAAACTTGGCGCCAACCTTAACGGAGTAAAAATGGGAGTTGACCAGACTATTGCCTCGCTACCCAGGGTTAGCGGAGGCGATGTGATGCTGAGCCGCGAGTCGAACGAGGCACTGCAGAAGTCTGTTGACTTCTCCAAATCGATGGGAGACGAATACGTTTCGGTCGAGGCTATTATGATGGGTATTCTGAAAACCGGATGCAAAGCATCTCAGATACTGAAAGACAACGGCATTACAGAAGACGGTCTTAAGGCGGCGATTTCAGAATTGCGCAAAGGAAACACCGTAAAGGATCAAAGCGCGGAAGAATCATACCAGTCTCTCAGCAAATATGCAATAAACCTGAATGACCGGGCACGCAATGGCAAACTGGATCCTGTTATCGGACGCGACGAAGAAATCCGCCGAGTGCTTCAGATTTTGTCCCGACGCACTAAAAACAACCCGATGCTTGTAGGCGAACCGGGAACCGGAAAGACAGCGATCGCAGAAGGTCTCGCAATGCGTATCGTAAGAGGCGATGTGCCTGAAAACCTCAAGTCTAAACAGATTTATTCTCTTGACATGGGAGCCTTGGTAGCCGGCGCAAAATATAAGGGAGAATTCGAAGAGCGGCTCAAAGCCATTGTCAACGAAGTCACACAAAGCGATGGAGAAATTATACTCTTTATCGATGAGATACATACACTCGTAGGTGCCGGAAAAGGAGAGGGAGCCATGGATGCGGCAAACATATTGAAACCGGCTCTTGCAAGAGGCGAACTTCGCTCTATCGGTGCCACTACTCTTGACGAATATCAGAAATATTTTGAGAAAGACAAAGCTCTGGAACGCAGATTCCAGAAAGTAATGGTTGATGAGCCGGACGAGATGTCTGCCATATCAATCCTCCGCGGACTTAAGGAGCGCTATGAGAATCACCACAAAGTCCGAATTATGGATGAAGCAATAATTGCCGCCGTGCAACTCAGCGTGCGTTACATTACCGACAGATTCCTTCCGGACAAGGCGATTGACCTTATTGACGAGGCTGCCTCAAAACTCCGGCTTGAGATGGATTCCCAGCCTCAGGCACTCGACGAGGCATCAAGAAAAATAAAACAGCTTGAAATAGAAAGAGAGGCTATAAAGAGAGAGAAAGACTCCTATAAACTTAAGGAAATCGATGAAGAACTTGCCAATCTCAGGGATACGGAGAAATCTTTAAGGGCAAAATGGAAAGCTGAGAAAAACGAAATCAATAAAATCCAGCAGAACAAGATTGACATAGAACAGCTGAATTATGAAGCTGACAGAGCCGAACGCGAAGGAGACTACGCCAAGGTTGCGGAGATTCGTTATTCGAAGATTAAACAGAAAGAAGACGAGAATAAGGAAATACAGTTGAAACTCAAGGAGCTTCAGGGCGAAGGCGCGATGATAAAAGAAGAAGTCGATGCGGAAGATATCGCCGAAGTTGTGAGCAGATGGACTGGCATACCGGTCAAGAAAATGGCTCAGAGCGAAAAAGAAAAACTCCTGCACCTTGAGGAAGAACTACATCATCGCGTTGTTGGACAAGAGGATGCCATTCGTGCCGTATCTGATGCAGTCAGACGTTCAAGAGCCGGACTAAACGACCCAAGAAGACCTATAGGTTCCTTTATTTTCCTCGGAACTACCGGAGTCGGTAAGACAGAACTTGCAAAAGCACTCGCGGAATATCTTTTCGATGACGAAGACATGATGACAAGAATAGACATGTCTGAATATATGGAGAAACACTCTGTCTCACGACTTGTAGGAGCGCCTCCCGGATATGTTGGATATGAAGAGGGAGGTCAGTTGACGGAGGCTGTGCGCCGCAAGCCATATAGCGTTGTGCTCTTCGATGAAATCGAAAAAGCGAATCCCGATGTCTTCAATATCCTGCTTCAGGTTCTTGACGATGGCAGACTCACAGACAACAAAGGGCGTTTTATCAACTTCAAGAACACGATTATAATCATGACCTCCAATATGGGATCTGATATAATACGCCAGAACTTCCAGGGTTTCTCTGACAAAAACGAGGAAAAGAAACAGGAGATAATCGCATCTACAAAACAAGACGTGATGGATCGGCTCAAACAGATCATCCGTCCCGAATTCCTCAACCGTATTGACGAAACAGTGATGTTCACACCTCTCGACAAGAAAGAGATACTTGAGATTGTTGAGCTTCAGGTAAAGAGCGTGAAGAAAATGCTTACAACCAACGGCATAACACTTGATGTTACGAAAGACGCACTTGACCTGCTCGCCGAAGACGGCTATGACCCCGAATTCGGTGCCCGTCCGGTAAAAAGAACTATTCAGAGAATGGTTCTGAATCAGCTTTCAAAAGACATACTTGCCCAGAAAGTCGACAGAGACCACCCTATAGTGATCGACAGGCAAGGCGACACACTCGTATTCAAGAATTAATCATATTTTAACTATTATGAGGATGTGTCAAATTTTATCAATTTTGACACACCGCCAACTATCTGACAATACAGGTGTTTATATTAAGTAGTTGTTAGAAACTTGTAATAATTGTTGTTATGGAAAAATTTGAAGATATAATTAAATCCGAGAAACCTGTACTTATCGACTTTTTCGCCACATGGTGCGGTCCCTGCAAAATGATGCATCCCGTACTTGAGGAACTACATGAAAAAGTCGGAGACAAGGCAAGAGTGATAAAAATAGACATAGACAAAAACCAGGAACTTGCCGCAATCTATAATGTCCGGTCCGTGCCGACATTGATGATATTCCGCAACGGAGAGTTAAAATGGCGCACATCCGGTGTCCAGCCGATTCAGACTCTTGAACAGGAACTTGAAAAGTATTATTAATAGACCGAAACCTTCGAGCGCGTTGATATTTTTATGAAACGGGCTTAAAAAACACTGAAGAGGCATCACAAACGGGATGTCTCTTCGTTGTAATTATATGAGAAAGTTTTTTACCTTATTTGCAGGACTCACCTTCCTGATATTTTCAATGTCATTGTCGGCAAAAGGTTTTGCCGATGAGAACCTCCATTATGTGATAACCTATAAATGGGGACTTATACACAAAGATGCCGGAGACGCCACACTCTCTCTCAGAAACAACGGAAAGGATTACAACATCATGCTTGCGGCAAGAACCAAACCTTGGGCTGACAGATTCTATCAGGTGCGCGACACCCTTCTCGGCAAAATCAGAATGAATGACTTGAGACCTCTGTCATACACAAAAATCGCGCATGAAAAAGGGAAATATGGGAAAGACGTCATCAAGTATTCATATTCGGGCAGTAATGTCAAAGGACATTGCACTCGCTTCAGAAAAAACAAGGAAGGTAATATTTCGGAATCCGAAAAAACACTCCAGGCAACAGGACCGGTATATGACATGCTGTCTGTATTCTACTACCTGCGCCTCATAAACTATGATGACCTCCAGAATGGCAAAACTGTCAAGGCAACTGTTTTTTCGGGTTCAAAGGCAGAGACCATCACGATAAAGTCTTTGGGAAAAGAAACAATAAGTCTGCGAGACAAGACAAAGCGAGAGGCATACCATATCCGCTTTAATTTCACGACAGGAGGCAAAAAGAAATCAAGCGAAGACATCGACTCCTGGATTTCAACAGACCCTATGCATATTCCCCTATATCTTGTAGGACAGTTGCCGGTGGGTCAGGTCAGAGTATATTTTACGGAGAATTAGCTGAATTTTATCAAAAAGTTTGATTGCCTGACTTCACTTTCAGACAAACTTTTATTATCTTTGCGATAAGTAAACAACAATAGAGCCGGTCAGACTCAAACCGGCTCCGGAATGATTCGGGCTGTTTACCAACAACCTGTTTAAAACTTAATCTATTACAACCATGAATGCAAACATTACATTGAACCCTAACAGAGTGGTGCAATACCTCTGCAAATCACCGGAGGAATTTTTGAAAACGGATATCATCCGTTTTATAAAGGAGAATGGAATCAGAATGGTTAATTTCATGTATCCGGCAGATGACAACAGACTCAAGACCCTCAACTTTGTCATCAATTCGGAAGACTATCTCGATTCGATTCTGACATTCGGCGAACGTGTTGACGGATCAAGTCTGTTTCCATTTATTGAAGCCGGCAACAGCGACCTGTACGTTATCCCGCGCTATGCCACTGCATTCGTAGATCCTTTTGCTGAAGTGCCTACCCTATCCATGCTTGCCTCATTCTTCGACAAGGAAGGGAATCCACTCAAGTCTTCTCCCGAATACACTTTGCAGAAAGCATGCCATTCATTCAAAGACGTGACCGGAATGGATTTCTATGCCATGGGAGAACTTGAGTATTATGTGATCTCAGAAGACACCGGATTGTTTGAGGCGACAGACCAGAAAGGTTACCATGAATCGGCTCCATACGCTAAATTCAACGACTTCCGCATGGAGTGCATGTCACTCATAGCGCAAGTCGGCGGACAGATAAAATACGGACACAACGAAGTCGGCAATTTCACTATAGACGGCAAAATTTTCGAACAAAACGAAATCGAATTCCTTCCGGTGCCTGCAAAACAGGCTGCCGACCACCTCATGCTTGCGAAATGGATTATCCGCACACTTGCCATGAAGAAGGGATATGACGTCACATTCGCTCCGAAAATAACAGAAGGAAAAGCCGGCAGTGGTCTTCACATACATTTCAAGATCATGAAAGACGATAAAAACATGATGATTGAAAATGGCGTTCTGAGCGATATCGCAAAAAAGGCAATTGTTGGAATTCTTGAAAATGCAGATGCAATAACCGCCATGGGCAATAAAGTCCCGACAAGCTATTTCCGTCTTGTACCTCATCAGGAAGCACCGACCTCAATATGCTGGGGAGACCGTAACCGTTCAGTACTTGTCCGTGTGCCTTTGGGCTGGACAGGAGAGAAAGACATGTGTTCGCAGGCTAATCCTCTTGAAACCCCTGCAACCACAAATCCCGAGAAACAGACAGCGGAACTCCGCAGTGCCGACTGCTCGGCAGATGTCTATCAGCTTATTGCCGCCATGGTAGTCGCCGCCCGCGAAGGTTTCGAAATGGGTAACGCACTTGAACGCGCCGACCAACTGTATGTGAGCGTCAATATTCATTCAGATGAGAACAAGGCAAAGCTCGCCACACTAAAAGGTCTTCCCGACAGTTGCGAGGCTTCTGCAATGAAACTGGCTGAAAAACGTAACGTCTTTGAAAAATATGATGTTTTTTCTCCGGAAATGATATCGGGTATCATCAAAAAGCTTGAATCATTCAAAGACGGATCATTGAGAAAGGATATTTCAGGGAACAGGAAAGCGATGCTTGACCTTGTAAAAAAATACTGGCACTGCGGATAACACGATAAAAAAATGACAGAGGAGGAAAGAATAAGATACGCCCGGATGCTTGCAATACCGGAAATAGGGAAATCCGGTATGGAAAAACTTCGCCAGGCTCACGTCTTCATCACCGGATGCGGAGCATTGGGATCATTGACAGCGATGTATCTTGCAGGAGCAGGCATTGGCAAAATATCGATTGCTGATTTTGACACAATTGATATTTCCAACCTCCAGCGTCAGTTGTTTTATGCCACTACGGATGTGGGAAAATCAAAAGCCGAGACTCTTGCCGAAAAGCTGATTTCACTCAATCCGGATTGTGAGATAAAATATATAAAGAAGATGATGACACCTTCTTCGGCTAAAATCGCATATGCCGATTGCAGTTTCATCATAGATGCCACAGACAACCCTTCTTCCAAGTTCATGACAGACTCGGTCTGTCATGAACTTGAAATACCATATTGCATCGGAGGCGTCGCAGGATTTTCAGGACAGGTGATGAGCTGGAGTCCGGGACACGCAGGTTATAACGACATATTCCATCCGCAAGGTGTCGAATCAGGATTTACTCCTTGTTCGCTTGGCGGTGTGCTTGGTCCAGCAGCCGGTGTGATAGCATGCTGTCAGGCTTCGGAAACAATAAAGCATCTCACCGGTTCCGGCGAAATGCTTTTTGATAGAATATTCACTATTGACCTGCTTACAATGCAGAGCCACACTATTGAGGTCGGATGACATTTCCGTCAAAATGCACATCAAGTTGGGGAAACGGAAACGAGAAACCTTTCTTCGGCAATTCTGTAAAGAATCTCTCGTTCATATCAAAATACACGCCCCAATAATTGGATGAGTGCGTCCATGCCCTTACAACAAGATTTATGCTGCTGTCTGCCATCTCATTCAAGCCGACAAACGGTTTGCGCTCCACTTTCACGGGAATGGCGGCGTTCATCTCGACATCTTCGGTAAGACTCTGATGAATCACTTTCTTACGTTTCTTAAGACGGGGGAACAGATGGTTCCACCAATGTTGCGGTTTAACCTCTTCCTGATGCTCAAGAATCTCAGGGTGCAGCTCTCGCTCTTTCTCCAAAGCCTGCTCTTCCCTGAATTTCATATCATCTTCAATGTACTTCTTTACTATTCTCTCGTCTGCATCAACCATCTCCAACAATGTTCTTTTTGCCGCTTCAAGATCCGTGTCATATGAAAGGCATATTGTCCAGTCCACTCTGCGATAGTTTTCAAGTGAAAAGTTATTTATGGTTCCGGTTGAAAGCCCTCCGTTCGGTATTATGATAGCCTTGTTGTCGACAGTGTTTATAACAGTATGAAACAACTGAATGGATTTAACAGTCCCGGCATAACCTTGCGCTTCTATGTAGTCTCCTACCTTATATGGTTTTAGCAATAATATCAGGACTCCACCGGCAAAATTCTGCAACGTGCCACTCAACGCCATACCTATAGCGACACCGGCAGATGCGAATATCGCCAGGAAGCTGCTGGTCTCAATGCCCAAGATACCAATTATGGTTATGATCAGTATAAAATACAGCACCATCTTTATAAGAGAAAGCACAAATGTGGTGAGCGAAGCATCCATTCTACGCTTTGTCATCACATTAAGCGTCATCTTATACAGTTTCCTGATAATAAAACGGCCTATATAAAAAACAAGAATCGCGATCAGCAATTTGAATCCGAAACTTACCAATCCGTTGGCAACCTTCTCTATTGCATCATCGAAGCTTAAACCCTTGAATTCATTAAAAGCCTTGCTTCCTTCCGACAATCCGTCTGCTATAGGAATCTGAGGCAATTCTGTCTGTATCATCAATTATATATCTTTTGTTAGCACTATTTATGAACTTCACGCTTCACTCCGCAACCCCGGGCTTTTGCCACACATGCTTATACCAGTCAAGTTTACGGTAATAATCATCCATAGCCGAATTGACATTGGCAAAATTATGAACACTTAAACCCGAAAAATTACTTTTATCTATAGGATACCCTCGGAAATCCAGTTCTGAAGCATCTGAATATATTACAAACTTTTTTAGAGCAAGGTTCAGCTGCTCCACATCCGCATCAGAGCTTTTGCCATTAACATCGGCGTATTTACGCATATACTGACCGAAATCATAGTATCCCACGCCTTTCATTCGTGAATAATTCTGCATACCGGCTATTGACGGCAATATATTGCCTGATGCTATAATTCGCTTTGCCGCTTCCGCAACACCATCTATTGATTCCATATCCATAACAGCCACAGTCACAGGATCCGGCGAATACTTACCCGTGTAATACCCATACAATGCCTTGGCTGCCTCCACCCTATCGACATTATCCCCGATGATATGAGGGAAAACAAGATTATAGGGCAATCCCTCCCCCCTCACTTCTGTACGATAAGCGACATATGTATTGCACTTGTTTCTCAACTGATACGCCACCTCTATGCAAGACATATAGCAGCAATCAAACCATATCATGTCAAATTTTCCATCCGGAATTGCATCGGCAAGCTGATCAAGGTCGATGTAGACGGTGTTTCTGACATTATCCTCTTCAACATATTCTCCTCCGAAAGCATAAACTTCCGGCAGATGCTCCACTGACTCCGAGGAAGCGTTTTTCCCTATCACAGTTGATGAATATTTATAAGGATTGATCCAACCGAGTCCATGCCCCCAGAAAAACAGATTCGAGGGAACACCCGGATACGCACCCAATGCATCGTTTATAACATTTGAAATCCGGTCGGCACTCACAGCGGGAATCGACTTCTCATAACTTTTCAACAAAACAAATTGAAGCCGTCCATTCACGTTACAAACCTCATAAAGTCCATAACCGTCAGAAGTATACTTATAAAGCAACAGTTTATATTCTTCCGGATCGACATTCTCCATAGCCTTCAACATCTGGTCTTCGTTAACCTTAAGATCATATGAGAGATTATTATTGTTGACAGCATAGATCAAAGTCATCTGGCGCACCTCCTTATTTCCATTAAACGGTTCTTCCTGATGCCGACACCCGACTAACAAAACAATGAAAAATAATATAAAGTATCTTTTGAATAGATTCATATCCTGATCAGATTCATATAAATTTTAGGAAATTTCTTTTTACATTGCAAAATTAATACCTAAAATCCATTATTTGAGTGTCACAGACAAAAAAAGTAATTATAACCACTACTTTTTTAAGAACGCCAATTGCAGATTTAATATTTTATGTTAATTTTGCATTTAATTGTTAAATATTAGAGTCTGTATAAAAATAAATATGAAATTGAGGGAGCCCCTCTTCCGGATAAAATCCATACGCGGTGCAGTCACATAACCCGTTATGTCTCTTCTCCTCAAAAGGGAACTGCTCCAAGTCTACGACCCCGGAATTCACTTTTATTTATAAACACTCTCTTAGAAACTGAACTCGTCTTGACTTACTTTTTCTTTACATCGGCAAAATATTTCCGAGGTGTTTTCGCCACTCGAAGAACCGGCAACATTACGGTTGGCGGTGATGGGAGGGGTGAAAACCCATATAAATAATTTCGAATTAAATTTAAACAGTTTCTTAAACATGGTGTATGACGTAAAATACGTCAGTACCGGGAACACGACAGAACCCCAAGCGTTATTTTTTGTTAATAAAGTATGAAGAAATCTGTAATTTGGCTTTTGACTATAATAATGGCTCTGACTTTCGGAGTCTTGCTGTATTTTCAGATCATGTATCTTGAAAATATGGTAAAAATGCGCGATGAGCAATTCTCAGAGGGGGTAATGCGCTCCTTATATTCCACATCGGAATTTCTTGAACGCGAAGAAACCCTTCATTTCCTCGAACAGGATATAAACATAATAGAATCGAGCTTTTATCATGATTATACCAACACCAGATCCGCTGAAACAACCCGCATAGAGCCGTCTCGGATATTTCCTCCCGCAAATCAGAATGTGGCTCAAAGATATCGCAATATGCAAGAAGTGATTCGCAGTCAGTACCTTTATCAGAAGGGGCTGCTCAATGAAGTCATTCTTTCCATATTGCGCGATGCCGGGTCACGTCCGGTGATGGAGCGCGCAGACTCCACAATGATTCGCAATTGTCTGCGCACAGAACTCGCGAACAATGGGGTAAACGTGCCGTTTGTATTCGCCGTATACGGAGTCAGAGGGAATCTTATATATTCAACAGACGGATATAAAGAAAACGCCAAACGCGACATTTACAGCATACCTTTATTCTCGAATTCCGACACATATTATAATCTTAAAGTTGAGTTTCCCACCAAGCATTCGTATATCTTCTCTTCCGTAAGATTCATCATACCTACGCTGGTGATGACACTCATACTGCTGTTGATATTTCTTTACACAATAATTCTCGCGTTCAGACAGAAAAAACTTACCGAGATGAAAACAGACTTTATCAACAACATGACCCATGAACTAAAGACACCGATTTCAACAATATCGCTGGCAGGACAAATGCTCTCTGATCCTTCGATAAGGAAATCACCCTCCTCCCTGCAACATCTTTCTGAGGTAATAACAGAAGAATCCAAAAGACTTCGTTTTCAGGTTGAGAAAGTGCTGCAGATGTCTGTATTCGACAACACCGGTTCAGCTCTGAAATTTACAGAGGTTGATGCGAACTCTATCATAGCCAATGTTATAAACACGTTCAAGATAAAGGTTGAAAAATACGGTGGCTCGCTGACCTCGCTGCTTGAGGCAGACAACGCTTTGGTCCGTGTTGACGAGATGCAATTCACTAATGTGATATTCAATCTTCTTGACAATGCTGTCAAATACATGGATGAAGAACGTGAACCGATGCTCGAGATAACAACCAAAGACATTGCCGGCAATATGCTTGAAATCCGAGTCAAAGACAATGGCATCGGCATCAAGAAAGATGACCTTAAAAGAATTTTCGACAAATTCTTCCGGGTTTCCACAGGCAACCGTCATGATGTCAAAGGATTCGGACTGGGACTCGCATATGTGAAGAAAATGATAACACTCTTCGGAGGAAACATATCTGTGGAAAGTGAATTCGGCAAAGGCTCCACTTTTGTCATTACGTTGCCACTGATAGAAAAGTCTACGAAAGAAGATTGACAATGCAGATGTTAACCGGCACATTAAAAATGTTAAATTATGATGCGGAATTTTCTTGCATTGTTTGTTATAGAATTAAAGAATGTGAAAAAAACGACAAGAGTTTAACAATTCATAAACTGAATAATAATTTATATAAATATATGATGGACGAGAAATTAAAGATACTGCTCTGCGAGGACGATGAAAACCTGGGCATGTTGCTCAGAGAGTTTCTTCAGGCAAAGGGATTTAATGCCGACCTCTGCCCCGATGGCGAAAAAGGTTATAAGACTTTTCTTAAAGGGAAATATGATCTTTGTGTCCTCGATGTCATGATGCCGAAGAAAGACGGTTTTACTTTGGCTCAAGAGATTCGTAACGTCAATGGAGATGTGCCCATCATTTTCCTGACAGCAAAAGCGTTGAAAGAAGATGTGCTTGAAGGTTTCAAGCTGGGTGCAGACGATTATATCACGAAACCCTTCTCTATGGAGGAGCTTGTGTTCCGCATCGGTGCGATTCTCAGACGCGTGAAAGGGAAGCGGGACAAAGACATAACCCTGTACAAAATAGGCAAATACACGTTCGACACCCAGAAACAGGTGCTCATAGCCGATGACAAGACCCAGAAGCTCACAACTAAAGAATCTGAACTTCTGGCACTATTGTGCTCCCACGTGAATGAAATTCTTGAACGCAACTATGCTCTCAAGTCAATCTGGATTGACGATAATTATTTCAACGCCCGAAGCATGGATGTGTATATAACAAAACTCCGCAAACTTCTTAAGGATGATCCATCCATCGAGATAATCAACATACACGGGAAAGGGTATAAACTCATCGCTCCCGAAGCGGAAGGCGAGACCGAGACAAATGCCTGAATAATTCGGCAAAGGCATTGATTTTACAGGGCGGTGTGTCAAAATTGATAAAATTTGACACACCGCCTTTATTTTAGCCGGATGGCGAGGATGCTGTCAGAATGGTCCGAATCATTCAGCCAACGACCCAGACGGGCTATTATGACACATCCTCCTGTAAAACATTTGTTCACATCTATTGGATTTCCGCAAGACCGGATCAACATCAAAACCGTAGATAAGCGAACGTGATATTACGCTCGGATATGCCCGGTGTTCTGCGCCAGCTATAGAAGAGAGGATTTCCATACGCATCCTTTGTCGACCGCGTGCAGAGAGTGTTATTGTAGATATAGTCCGGGTCAACACCTTTCCTGATCAACCGCAAGGTATTCGCCCCCTGAAGATCCACACATGGTTTACCCGCTTCTCCGCACGGATATGACATACACTTCGAAAAGCCGTTTTCTATAAAACGTTCCCCAAGATCATTGTCGACTTCATAACAATTCCCGCAGATAGATATACCGAATGTGGCATGAATATTCCGCGGGTCGGAACCCATATCTGCCAGTCTGTCTACAACCACGTCAACAATACCGCCTAAAGTGCCTTTCCAGCCTGCATGTACGGCAGCAACAGCTTTAATGTCCTCGGCATATAGGATGACAGGCACACAATCCGCTGTTCTAACCCCTATCGATAGTCCCGGAGTTCCCGTTATAATGGCATCTGTATCCTCCAATATCTCATTCCCGTCTGAGACGATAGCCACATTCAGAGAATGAGTCTGCTTCGGCAAAACTATATTACAGGGCAGAATATCATCACTCCTGTCCGCGGGCTGGTCATGAATGATGAAGGTGGTAAAACAACAGATGCCCTCCGGAGAGGGCAACCTGATTATATTCTTATTACTCGACTTACTCAATGAACTGTAATTTTCAATTTATCATAAGCACGCGAAGCCTTGGCACGCGCCTCTTCAAGAGTATCGGCTTTGGCAAGAATCACACCCATTCTGCGATGTCCTCTTACTTCTGGCTTGCCAAAAATGCGCAGCTGCGTGCCGGGTTCTTCAAGCACTTTCTCAAGATTTTCAAACTCAACACAATCTGAGTTTCCTTCCACTACAACTGCTCTGGATGCCGAAGGACCGTAAAACTCAATCGAAGGAACAGGCAACCCGAGCAACGCACGGGCATGAAGAGCAAATTCCGACAGATCCTGAGAGATCATAGTTACCATTCCGGTGTCATGTGGACGCGGTGACACCTCGCTGAAGATTACATTGTCGCCCTTGACAAACAATTCAACTCCGAATATGCCATATCCGCCCAAAGCGTCCGTAACCTTACGCGCAATATCCTTTGCCGACGCTATCGCCACCTCACTCATTGGCTGTGGTTGCCAGGAATAGCGATAATCACCATTTTCCTGTATATGTCCCACCGGCTCGCAGAAGACAGTTCCTGATACACTTCTTACAGTCAGCAAAGTTATTTCATAGTCAAAATCTACAAAACCTTCCACAATCACTCTGCCAGCTCCGGCTCGTCCGCCCTCCTGAGCTTCTTTCCATGCGGCATCTATATCTTCAGCTTTTCTGACTGTGGACTGGCCATGCCCGGAAGAACTCATCACCGGCTTGACTACGCAAGGAATTCCTATCTCTTCAACAGCTCTGTCAAACTCTTCGCGGCTTGAGGCAAAACGATATGGAGAAGTCGGCAATCCGAGTTCCTCGGCAGCAAGACGCCTGATACCTTCGCGGTTCATTGTAAGCCATGCGGCTCTTGCAGTCGGAGTGACATTGTAGCCCTCTTTTTCGAGTTCAACAAGAACAGGAGTTGCAATAGCCTCTATTTCCGGTATTATATGGTCGGGTTTCTCAAGTTCCACATACTTTCTCAATTCATCGCCATCAAGCATATTGAACACATGCGAACGATGCGCCACCTGCATAGCAGGTGCATCCGGATACTTATCACATGCCACAACTTCAACGCCAAGGCGCTGCAATTCTATTGCGACCTCTTTACCAAGTTCTCCACTGCCAAGCAGCATCGCTTTGCGACCCCTCGCAGTCTTCACACTACCGATTTTAGCCATGTCTTATAATGTTAGAGTTAGATTCGCCGGCATATTCATGCCTTATAACTTTATGCAAAATTACGAAAAATCGCCAACCCCCGCAAATTAACTTCAATTTTAAGCCAGCATATGAAAACCGAATCGTCTTGACTTATTTCGAAAGTTAAAATAAGTCAAGGCGAGTTCACTTACTTATTATTTTAGAAACTGTTTAAATTTAATTGTGAGGTTCATTGAGAGGATTTTATGAGGTGTTTTTACGAGTCGAAGAGGGAGCATAGCGGGCTATGTGACCGATGAGACTCGGTGAAAACAACCATAAAAGACCTCAAGGAAGCCACAAGATTCACTATATAAAAAATTTCGAATTAAATTTAAACAGTTTCTTAAAGTGTGGGCATAATTTTGTAATTTTGTAAAAACAGAATTTTATAAATCATGAAAAGTATAGCAAAGGCGATATATTTCACTTACCAATGGCTTATTGCCGGACCGATATTTGTTGCAGTCACATTTCTGACAGCTATTTTCACTGCAATCGGATCTCTGACAGGAAACAAAGATTTCTGGGGCTATTACCCCCCGCATTACTGGGCAAGATTCACTTGCGCCATATTTCTTATGCGGATAAAAGTCTCGGGACGTGAGAACATTGACCCCGCGACTTCTTATGTATTCGTCGCCAACCATCAGGGAGCATATGATATCTGGTCCATATACGGATTTCTCAACCATAACTTCAAATGGCTGATGAAAAAAGAACTTGAAAAAATTTTTATGGTAGGATGGGCTTGCAAATGCGCAGGGCATGTTTTTGTCGATGATTCAAGCGTTGCCGGAATTAAAGAGACGATTGCCGAGGCGGAACAGACTCTTAAACACGGGATGTCTCTTGTTATCTTCCCTGAAGGCAGCAGAAGCTGGGACGGAAAAATGATTCCCTTCAAACGCGGGGCATTCATGCTTGCCGGAGAATTCAGGTTGCCTGTAGTGCCGGTGACTATAGACGGAAGCTTCAAGGCGATGCCTCGGTTCACCTATAATATGAGACCTTGCACTATAAAACTGACGATACACAAGCCGATATATCCCGGAGAGAAGGGCTTCAATACAAAGCAACTGATGGCTCAGTGCAGAGAGAATATATCTTCTGCGCTTCCGTCTGAAATACGCGATACGGATATGGCTTAAGCACCTGTTTAAAACATAAGCTCCATGATAACACAAAAAATTGTTTTAAGCATTGCAGGCTCCGACAATACAGGAGGAGCCGGGATACAGGCGGATATAAAGACCTGTTGTGCTTTCGGCATTTATGCCGCAACTGTCATAACAGGAGTGACGGCTCAGAATTCCAGAAAAGTATTCGGAGTGGAGTCTGTTTCTATCAGAATGCTTGAACAGCAATTCGATTCGATATTCGAGGTAATGCGTCCTGACGCTGTAAAGACCGGGATGCTCCCGTCTTCCGAGATTATTGAAGTGGTGGCATGCAAACTCCGTGAATACGGTGTCTCAAACATTATTGTTGATCCGGTGATGGTAGCTACAAACGGCGGGGCATTGGTCTCGCCCGGGAAAGACATCGTAGATGCATTCACCGAAAAATTGTTGCCGATAGCAACTGTAATGACACCAAACATTTCCGAAGCTTCAAGATTTTTGAATAGAGACACTTCGGTAATGGATCCGGAAACCGTCTGTCGGCTGTTGAAGGAAAAAACATCGTGCATGGCGATTCTGCTGAAAGGTGGACATTCACCAGGAGATGTTTCAGCCGATTATCTTCTTGATTCCGATAAACTGACATGTTTTGAGTCCCACAGGATAAATACGCCAAACACTCACGGAACCGGTTGCACACTTTCTTCGGCAATAGCCTGCGGTCTTGCAAAAGGAGAGACTCTGACAACTGCCGTCAGTAACGCAAAATCATTCATAGACAAGGCTATCGCTTCCGCTGCGACTCTTCACGTAATGAACGGACCCGGACCTCTTGACTTTTTTGTTTAACACCTTACGCGAGCGCATGTCCTGGCAGCTGTAAACACACGGAAGCCGTAGATATACGCAATGCGATAATATTTTTAACAAGCTCTTGACATTATGAGAATTACTATAAACAATCAACCTGTAGAACTTTCAGGCGAATACATTACGATTGCCCAATTGATGACAGAAAGAGGCGTAAAATCCGGCGGCACAGCCATTGCGCTCAATAACAGGATTGTAAGACATGAGAACTGGGAGACTACAAAACTCAACGAAGGAGATTCAATAACCTTGATATCTGCGGCATTCGGAGGATGACAGACCGATTTCTGAAAATTGCGATTACAAAGCCTGAGATTATTTCGTCTGAGGCTGACATGATAAGTTCGCTCCTTGTGAACGGACTTGATTATGTGCATATCCGTAAACCGGAAGCATCGCTTCGCGATATCAGGAATCTTATTGAAGATATTCCATACCGCTTGCGCAAACGCCTAAGGCTGCATGGTCATTTTGAATTGTTTAACGATTTTAATCTCGGGGGTGCTCATCTAAATTCCCGCTGCCCGGTAGCTCCGCAGGCTGCATGCAGACTTTCGAAATCTTGTCATTCTATTGAAGAACTCAATGGATGCGAGGATTATGAATATGTCACACTGTCGCCGATTTTTGATTCAATATCAAAAGCCGGCTACCATTCTGCATTTGACATCAATGATCTTAAAGACAAAATCTCTAGTAAAAACGTTATAGCTTTAGGAGGTGTCACACCAGAAAAATTCGGACAACTTGCAGCTGCCGGTTTCGCCGGAGCGGCAATGCTCGGATGTATATGGGAAGACATCGGCAGTTTTTTACAAAAAATAAATAAGACAATATGTTGCAATATATAACATCAACTTCCTCCCCGGTACCGGTGACGGAACAAGTGCGACAAGTGCTCGAAGGCGGATGCCGCTGGATTCAAGTACGTATGAAAGATGCTTCAGACGAAGAAATAGCCGGAGTCATTGAAGAAATCAAACCGATGTGTCTTGACAAAGAAGCGTTTCTGATACTTAATGACCGTGTTGAACTTGCAAAGACTCTGGACGTTGGCGGTGTTCATCTCGGCAAGACGGATATGCTTCCGTCTCAGGCAAGACTTATTCTCGGTCCGGCAGCCGTGATAGGCGTGACAGCAAATACAGTTGAAGATGTAGAGGCGGTCAAGGCTCTTGATATTGACTATATCGGCATCGGTCCATATCGGTTCACTGAAACCAAAAAGAATCTCGCCCCGACTCTCGGCATTGAAGGTATCGGTTCAATATGCGGCAATATGCATGAAAGAGAGATAAACATAGCGACTGTCGCAGTGGGAGGGATACTTCCTGAAGACGTTGCTCCGCTTATGGAAAGCGGAGTCAATGGAATCGCTGTCAGTGGTGCAATAGCATTTGCTCCCGATATTAAAGCGGCTACAGAGGAATTTCTGCGGTTGCTGGAACCATATGAAAAGAAATAACAACTATATTAATTTATGCATGATATACTAAAAATCGGAGAGCGTGAATTTACTTCGCGGCTCTTTGTAGGCACAGGCAAATTCGCATCGCCGGATCAGATGCTCGAAGCCATAAAGGCTTCGGAATCCGAAATGATCACCGTTGCAATGAAGCGGGTGAACATGATGAATGAGGCTACAGACGACATGCTGACCCATATCAACCGGGAACATGTGCAGCTGCTTCCCAACACTTCGGGTGTACGTAATGCCGACGAAGCGGTTCTTGCCGCCAAAATGAGCCGAGAGATATTCGGCACATCTTTCATAAAGCTTGAAATACATCCGGACCCCAAGTATCTTATGCCTGATCCAATTGAAACACTCAAGGCAACAGAGGAACTGGCAAAAGAGGGTTTTACAGTGCTACCTTATATACAGGCAGACCCCGTATTGTGTAAACTTCTTGAGGAAGCTGGATCTTCGGCTGTCATGCCGTTGGCGGCACCTATCGGCACCAACAAAGGTCTTGTGACAAGAGACCTGCTTGAAATAATAATAGAACAAAGTCGCGTACCGGTGATTGTAGATGCAGGTCTCGGTGCTCCGTCACATGCTGCCGAGGCTATGGAAATGGGTGCTGACGCAGTGCTTGTGAACACGGCAATCGCTGTTGCGGGTGATCCGGTTATGATGGCTGGCGCCTTCAAAGATGCCGTGCGTGCAGGCCGCAACGCTTTCAACGCAGGTCTCGGAGCGGTTTCAACATACGCTCAGGCAACAAGTCCTTTGACTTCCTTTCTTGATTAAGAAAATGTTACTAATCTAATTCAGACAACAATAACATGAAAATAGAAAATATAGACGTTTCGTCATATCCGAATTCAGAAAAAGTTTACGTATCCGGCAAAATGCCGGGAGTACGGGTAGGTATGAGGAAGATACACCAGTATCCTACTGTAAAGATAGAAAACGGCAAAAGAGTTGAATATCCCAACGAGGACATTACCGTTTACGACACATCGGGACCATACACGGATCCATCCGTAAAAATAGATATGAACAAGGGGTTGCCCCGTATACGCGAGAATTGGGTGGAAGAACGTAATGACACTGAAATACTGCCTGATATAACAAGCGATTACGGACGCATGCGCCGTGATGACAAATCACTTGATTCTCTCCGCTTTCCCGTGCAACATAAGCCACGTAAGGCAAAAGACGGCGCAAGAGTGACACAGATGCATTATGCAAGGAAGGGCATTGTGACACCTGAAATGGAATATGTTGCAATAAGAGAGAACCTGGACAACGAGTCGAGGGGAATAAAATCATATATAACCCCGGAATTCGTACGCGATGAAATCGCAGCCGGACGAGCCATCATAGCCGCCAATATAAATCACCCGGAGGCTGAACCGATGATTATCGGTTCTGCATTCAGTGTCAAATTGAATTCAAATATCGGAAACTCCGCTCTCTCTTCCGGCATAGAGGAAGAGATTGAAAAAGCCGTGTGGAGCTGCTATTGGGGCGGAGACACACTGATGGACCTCTCGACAGGCGACAACATACACGAGACCCGCGAGTGGATTATCCGCAACTGCCCAGTACCCATGGGGACTGTACCTATCTATCAGGCACTTGAGAAAGTAAACGGTGATGTAAAGAAACTGACATGGGAGATATACCGCGATACACTTATCGAACAGTGCGAACAGGGAGTTGATTACTTCACCATACATGCAGGCGTGCTCCGAGAACATGCGAAACTCGTGCAAGAACGCCTCACCGGCTGTGTGTCACGTGGTGGTTCGATCATGACTCAATGGTGCGTGCTTCATGATTCCGAAAGCTTCCTTTATACCCATTTCGACGAGATATGCGAGATTCTTAACAAATATGATGTTGCCGTATCTCTTGGAGACGGCATGCGCCCGGGATCCACTCACGATGCCAATGACCGTGCCCAGTTCCTTGAACTTGAAGTTCTCGGAGAATTGACAAAAAAAGCATGGGAACATGATGTTCAGGTGCTTGTTGAAGGACCTGGACACGTACCCATGCATAAGATCAAGGAAAACATGGACAAACAGAAAGAGGCATGCTGCAATGCGCCCTTCTACACTCTCGGTCCTCTTACAACAGACATAGCCCCTGCCTATGACCATATCACATCCGCCATAGGAGCAGCTATAATATCGAATCTCGGAACGGCGATGATCTGCTATGTGACACCTAAAGAACACCTTTCGCTTCCT
>ERZ778516.216-NODE-216-length-50402-cov-14.577055_pt1 | contig 50402 bp, 42 predicted proteins | sample MGYA00510342_ERZ778516 | MGnify/ENA primary metagenome ERZ778516 (study PRJEB29527, sample SAMN07138961) | mouse gut metagenome | material: feces | host: mouse | place: China:Nanjing | collected 2016-01-25 ...
GTATAATTAAAATTTAAAAATAATTTTTATGAAGAGTTTTAATACTAAAGGGTTTGTGGAAGGTAAGCATAAATGGTCGGAGTAGCGGGATTCAAACCCACGACCTCACCCACCCCAAGGGTGCGCGCTAATCAGGCTGCGCTATACTCCGCCTTCTTAAAAGGGTGGTATTATAGCGAATTTTAGTAACATACTCTAGCTTTCTTTGGGAATGCAAATTGCTTTGCTTAGTTGTGTTGTGATATGAAAGCCAAGGAAAGCATTATGAAAGTATTAAATAGATATATCTTTGGGGCTATATGGATATGGCTTAGCATAACTTGTCTTTATGGGCAAAAATTAAGTGAAGTAGCTCAAATTGTAGGTATTAGAGAAAATAGTCTCGTGGGCTATGGATTAGTTATAGGGCTAAATGGCACAGGCGATAAGAGCGGCTCAAAATTCACTATGCAGAGTGTGGCCAATATGCTAGAGAGCGTGAATGTAAAGCTGTCTGCAAATGATATTAAGTCTAAAAATATTGCAGCTGTAATGGTAACAGCAAGCTTGCCTCCATTTGCAAGGCAGGGTGATAAGCTTGATATTTTAGTATCTTCTATTGGCGATGCGAAATCTATTCGTGGCGGAACACTTATTATGACCCCATTAACTGGGGTTGATGGCAATATTTATGCCCTTGCGCAAGGAAGTATTACCTCAGGTGAGGGGGCAAGCACATTATCTGGAAGCATTATAGATGGGGCGATTGTAGAACGTGAAGTAAGCTATAACCTCTATAATCAAAAAAATGCAACACTTAGTCTTAAAACATCAGATTTACAGAATGCCATTAAGATTCAGCAGGCTTTGAATAGTGTTTTTGCCGACGCGGTGGCGGTGGCTGTCGATGCACGCACTATTAGACTAAGTAAGCCTGACAACTTAAGTATGGTAGAATTTTTAGCTTTGGTTGAGGAAGTGGAGATAGATTATTCTCATAAAGAAAAAATCGTTATTGATGAGAAGTCTGGCACGATTATCGCAGGTGTGGGGATTACTATTGAGCCTGTGGTTATTACACACGGGGATATTACAATTAAGGTTTCTAATGAAATGGTTGAAGATGCCAATGCATTAGTGATTGATGATAGTGCAGTTTTAAGCCAATCCCAAGGCACAATTAGCAGTACAAATGGCACAAAGCCCACCGTTTCAAGTGTAGTGAAAGCATTACAAAAACTGGGTGCTAGCCCACGTAATGTTATACTTATACTAGAGAGTATGAAAAGATCGGGTGCATTACGAGCAGAGATTGAGGTAATGTAAAAATGAGATTTGAATATAAGATTCTAGGAGCGCAAAATGAATATTGATACATCTATGGCAATGATGAATTTTTACAATACAAAAGAAAATAGCATAGCCAAAGCACGACTTGAAGAGCAGAAGACAGACGCAGCACTTAGAGAGCAAACAGACCAATTTGAATCTATTTTGCTTAAATTTATGCTTGAAAAGGCGATTAAAAATGATGATACACTCTATCCTAAGCAGCCCGGAAGTGATATATATCATTCAATGTATATTGATCAATTAAGCCAAGAGCTAAGCGGTGGTTTTGGGTATAGCGAATTGCTTTTTAATTTTCTAAAAGAGCAACAAAATATGGAGAAAACTACTAAGAATCTTGCACATAGGGGAATAAAAAATCCGTATGGACAATCAAAATAGCTTTATTAACCCCGAGATTTTAGCACATCTTAGCAGTAGTGATAAAGGCATTTTGCTAGAGGCTTTAGATACACTTATACAAAGCACTTATGGCACGGAGCAAGAATTTAAAAAACTACAAAATGATTTTAATAGCCTTAAAGCACTCTATGAGTGGGTGCTTGAGCTTATCCCCCAAGCGATTTGCGTGATAGAATCCGATGGAAATGTGTTTTACCAAAATGTTAAAGCCAGTCAAATCGCAGATGTGTTTAAGGATATTGCGCATTTACAAGAGGGGGAGCACCAAGTGGAATATGAGGAGCAAAACTACCTTTTGCAAGTGAGTATTAAAAACGATAAAAAAGTGGTGAGTGCGACTAATATCACCAATCAAAAACGGCAGGAGCGATTAGCCTCTATGGGACAGATTTCCGCACATTTAGCACACGAAATACGCAATCCCATAGGCTCTATATCTTTGCTTACCTCAACGCTCTTAAGACGTGGTGAGCCGCAAATTGAAAGTGTTGTTTTAGAGATTAAAAAGGCGCTTTGGCGTGTGGAGCGACTGATTAATACGACTTTGTTTTGGACTAAGGGCGTCAAAGCGAATCGCGCATTATGTGCTTTGAGCGATTTAGAAAATGAGCTGCACGAAATTGTGGGGCATTATACTTATTCTAAGCCTATTAATTTTGTCTTTGATTTACAGGGAGGGGGAGAGGAGCAGATTCTCGCGGATTTTGATTTGTTAAGCATTGTGCTGCAAAATTTTCTCTCTAATGCTATTGACGCGATTGAGGAGGGCGAGTGTGAAGAGGGGCTAATCAATGTAAATTTTGCAAGCGATAATACATCTTGGTGTTTTATATTTAGCGATAATGGACAAGCCATTGCGGATAAAAATATGCTATTTGAGCCATTTAAAACTACCAAGTTAAAGGGTAATGGCTTGGGCTTGGCATTGTGTCAGCAGATTATCACCGCACATAATGGTTCTATTTCGCTTGAAGATAGTATGGAATCTAAAATTTTTTATGTAAGGATTGCTAAAAGCTAGGTCTATACTGCTATAATGCAGAGTTTATGAGATGGGTTAGCACGATTTGTTTAAGGAGACAAAATGCGTATTACAAAAATTACTCCCGCCAAATGTTTTGAATGTGAATTTGATGATATTGCCACGGATAAGTCTATTTCGCATCGTTCGGCCATGTTTGCGCTTTTGGCAGATTCTCCTTGTGAAGTGGAGGGCTACCTTATGGGTGAGGATACGCTCCATACATTGCAAATCGCACGTGAGTTAGGACTTGTGGTAGAGCAGAGCACAAATACCCTAAAGCTTATCCCGCCTCATCATATCAATGAGCCGCACAAAGTGCTTGACTGCGGTAATGCCGGGACGGGAATGCGGCTATTTGCAGGATTATTAAGCGGTGTGAAGGGGCATTTTGTGTTAAGTGGTGATGAGTATCTTAATGCACGTCCTATGAGGCGGATCGTTGAGCCTTTAAATAGCATTGGGGCGTGCATTAGAGGGAGGAATAATAATGCCTATGCACCTTTAAGCATTGTAGGAGGGCATTTACAAGCTTTTGATTATACAAGTCCTATTGCCTCTGCGCAAGTAAAAAGTGCGATGATACTTGCAGGATTGCGCTCTCAAGGTCGTTCAAGATTCTATGAGCCATTTTTAAGCCGCAATCATACGGAAAATATGCTACGCGGTATGGGTGTGCAAATACAAAGCAAGGAAAATGAAAATGGTGGGTATGAAGTGTGTTTTGAGGGGCAGCCTTATAAAAAGTTAAAATCTTTTCATATTAAAATACCTGCTGATCCATCAAGTGCGTTTTATTTTGCTGTCGCTGCGTGTGTGTTAGAATCTAAAGTAAAGCTTAAAAATGTGCTTTTAAACAAAACGCGCATTGAAGCATTTAAGATATTAGAATCTATGGGTGCGGAGGTGACCTATCATCGTCATCACTCGCTTTATGAGGAGGTGGGCGATATTGAAGTATATGGTAAAAGCCTAAGGGCGATTGAGGTAACTGATAATATCGCTTGGCTTATTGATGAGATTCCGGCTTTAAGTATTTGTTTTGCAGTGGCAAAAGGCACATCACGCGTTTGCAATGCTAAAGAATTGCGCGTTAAAGAGAGTGATAGAATCCGTGCGGTTGTGAGCAATCTACGCAGTATGGGGATTGTATGTGATGAGTTTGAAGATGGATTTAGCGTATGCGGAGGAGAGTTAAAAAGGGCTAGGGTATCATCTTTTGGCGACCATCGTATTGCTATGAGCTTTGCTATCGCACAGCTTGTGTGCGGGGGAGAGATAGCAGATAGTGCTTGTATTGATGTGTCTTTCCCGCAATTCCTTGCATATTTATCGCATATTACATCTGTGGAGAATGCAAATGAGGGTTAAACTTGCAGAGAAATATGGCTTTTGCTTTGGAGTGAAAAGGGCTATTCATATTGCCGAGGGTAATCGTAATGCCACAACTTTTGGCCCGCTTATACATAATGTAAAGGAAATTGAGCGACTGCAAAGGGACTTTGGCGTGAGTTTAAGCGAGACTTTGCAGCAAGCTCAAGATTCTCAAAGTGTGATTGTGCGCACACACGGGATTACAAAAGGGGATTTGGAATCTTTACGAGAGCGTAAGACAAAGATCATAGATGCTACTTGCCCTTTTGTAACCAAGCCGCAAAATATTGTAGAGAAAATGTCTAAAGAGGGCTATCAAATCATTATTTTTGGCGATAAGGATCACCCCGAAGTGAAGGGGGTGGCGAGCTATGGTGAAAATGTGGTGATTGTGGCAAGTGTTGAAGAAATAACCAAATGCAAGTTGCGAAAGAAGATAGCGCTTGTTTCTCAAACGACCAAACAGCCCGAACAATTTGGCAAAATTGCTGCATTCCTTGCCTCAAGGGTTAATGAGCTGCGCGTGTTTAATACTATTTGCAACGCCACATTTGAGAATCAAAGGGCAGCCCTTGAATTAAGCCAAGAGGTGGATATAATGATTATCGTAGGGGGAAAAAACTCTTCAAATACCAAGCAGCTTTTAAAGATTGCCCAAACGCACTGCAATGATAGTTATTTAGTGGAAGATAAAAATGAATTACAAAAGCAATGGTTTAGGGATAAAAAGTTATGTGGGATTACAGCGGGAGCTTCTACTCCCGATTGGATTATAGAGGGTGTGAAGGCAGAAATAGAACAAATTTAGGAGATTTTTATGTATGTATGTTGTTCTTTAAGCTATGGCAAGGTTTGCTTTGCTAGAATCTTAAGAATTTAATCTTAATACATAAAGGGTATTGATGTTAGTCAATTTAGATCATGATGACTTTTTAAATGATGAAGAAGATTTTGCAAGTTTGTTAGAAGCAAGTGAGAAAAAGGCTGCCACAGGCGCGATTCAAACGGGCGAAATCGTAGAAATCAATGATGAATATGCAATGGTAGCTATTGCAAATGAAAAAAGCGAAGCAAAATTAAAAGTATCTGAGATTACTGATGAAAAAGGCAATGTGCTATTTAACAAGAATGATAAGATTGAAGTATTTGTAACATATGGTCGAGGAGGACCAAGTGCGTCATATACAAAAGCACAAAAGATGAAAAAAATTGTTGAGAAAATTGCCCAGTTAGCAGATGACTATCAAGATAAAATCATAGAAGCAAAGGTGATTAAAAGAAATAAAGGCGGCTATGTAATGGAGTATGATGGTGTAGATATATTCTTGCCACGTAGAGATTCTGCAATACGTGAAGATGACAAGGCTATGGGTAGAATCTACAAGGTAGTCATTGTTAATATTGATAAGGAAAATAACTCAATCATCGTATCGCGCAAACGATTCTTTGAGATTGATGATAAGCAACGTAAAGCATTAAGTGGCAAGTTTTTACAAAATGATGAGGCACAAACAGGTCTTATAAAGAAAATAGCACCTTTTGGAATCTTTGTCGATGTGGGTGGTGTAGAAGGACTTGTGCATTATACAGAGCTTAGCCATAAAGGACCTATTAATCCAGCCAAGAAATTTAAAGAGGGCGATGAGGTGATGGTAAAAGTGCTAGGATATGATGAGAAAAAGCGCAGACTTTCTCTTTCTATGAAAGCACTTGGCGATGACCCGTGGGCAGAGATTGAAAAAGAGCTTGAAGTAGGCTATGCTATTAAAGTAAGTGTAAGCAATATTGAGCCTTATGGGGCTTTTGTAGATTTGGGCAATGATATTGAGGGATTCTTACATATTTCAGAAATCTCTTGGGATAAAAATATCAAGCACCCCTCACATTATTTGAGCGTAGGGCAGGAGATTGATGTAGAGATTATAGAGATTGATACACGGAATAAAAAATTGCGTGTATCATTAAAAAAGTTGCTTGACAAACCATTTGCGCATTTTGCTAAAACACATCAAGTTGGTAGTGTTGTTAGGGGCAAGATAGCTACTTTAACAGATTTTGGAGCATTTGTGAATCTTGGCGGGGTTGATGGACTACTCCATAATGAAGATGCGTATTGGGATAAAAATCTTAAATGTAAAGATGGTTTTAAAATAGGTGATGAAATAGAGGTAAAAATCATCAAAGTTGATAGAGAAAACGAACGAATTTCTCTATCACACAAAGTGCTTAAGCAATCTCCTGCAAAAGAATTTGCAAAAATGCATAAAGTTGATGATGTGGTGCATAGCAAGGTGATAGATATAAAAGATTTTGGCATTTTTGTTAAAATCGATGAGATGGAGGCACTTATTCGCAATGAAGATGTTTATCCACTCAAAAAAGAAGAAATAAAAGTAGGTGATGACATTGAATGCGTGATAGCTCATATCGATGAGGAAAACAATAAGATAAGAGCTTCTATTAGGAGGCTAGAGCGCCAAAAGGAAAAAGAAACTCTTAAATCTTTTAATACTGAAGAAAAAATGACGCTTGGTGATAAGCTTAAAAATCGCTTATAGGAGAATATTAATAAATAATGAAAAAGCTCATATTTCTTGCAGGGCTTTTGGTAGTGATAGGTGGAGCAATTTATGGTGTGATTTATATGGATAGAATATCAAATGCACCTCCATTCCATATTCAGCCTATGGAGATTCCCCAAATCAATGGGGCGGTAGAGCATAAAGAGGAAACTTGGCTCAGCTTTGTCCCTGATAGCAATGAGTTACCCTATGCTTATCCAGCAACAGAGCTTAGTGTGCGATTTGACTTTCTCACTGAAGATTCTAAGCCCATAGCTCCATCAACTATTAGTATTGATGGGCTTGATGAATATAAGTTTGCCTGTGTGAAACAGGTCTTAGCACAAAATAATATTGAAACAGCATATTACAGGTTAGGTGATGTGTTAAAGCTTATGGTATTTGTTGATGATGAGGCAATGTATGAGAAGCTTTTAGCAGATTTGAAATATTATCGTTTGCAATTTAGTGTGCAATAAATTACAAAAAGGAGAAGATATGAAATACAAAGTCATCGTATGCGACCACATTCATCAAAGCGGCTTAGACTTGCTTAGAGCGCAAAATGATATAGAAATGGAGAATCTCGCTTCCTTACCTAAAGATGAATTGCTTAGTAAAATCGCTAATGCCGATGTGGTGATTACGCGAAGCTCGACCAATGTCGATGAGAGATTCTTAGAATCTTCAGGCCAAATACGTGCGGTAGTGCGTGCAGGCGTGGGGGTAGATAATGTCGATATTGATGGCTGCTCTCGCAAGGGTATTGTAGTGATGAATGTCCCCACAGCCAATACTATTGCCGCAGTTGAGCTTACAATGGCACATCTTATCAATGCCGTGCGGAATTTCCCCAGTGCAAATGCACAACTCAAAAATGAGCGTAAATGGAAACGTGAAGATTGGTATGGCATTGAGCTAAAGGGTAAAAAGCTTGGTATTATTGGCTTTGGTAATATCGGCTCACGCGTGGGAATCCGCGCTAAAGCTTTTGAAATGGACGTATTAGTCTATGACCCTTATATCCTGCCATCTAAGGCGACAGATTTAGAAATCGCCTACACAAGCAATTTTGATGAGATTCTCTCTTGCGATATTATTACGATTCACACGCCTAAAAACACTGAAACAAAGGATATGATTACCGCTAAAGAGATTGCTAAAATGAAAGATGGCGTGATACTTATTAACTGCGCACGTGGGGGTTTGTATAATGAAAAAGACTTATATGATGGGCTTCAAAGTGGCAAAATCAAGTGGGCGGGGATTGATGTGTTTAATAAAGAGCCAGCTATTGATGATGCGCTGCTTGATTTGCCAAATGTCTATGTAACGCCGCACATCGGGGCAAATACATTAGAATCTCAAGAGCAAATCGCCATTCAAGCTGCGCAGGCGGCTATCGAGGCTGCTCGTGGCTCAAGCTATGCTAACGCCCTCAATCTCCCCGTGAAAGAATCCGAATTGCCAAGTGTGGTAAAGCCTTATCTTGAATTAATGCAAAAACTAGGATTTTTGGCTGTACAGGCAAATAAGGGCGTGATTACCTCCATTCATATAGAAGCGCAAGGCGAGATTGGCGCTTATGTGGATTCTCTTAAAACTTTTGCGCTTGTGGGTGCGCTCAATGCGAGTTTGGGCGATAAGATTAATTATGTAAATGCACCTTTTGTCGCTAAAGAGCGAGGCATAGAGGTGAAAACTTCCATAAAGCAAGTAAGTGATACCTATAAGAATCATATCTATATCACTTTAAGCACACAAAATGAGAGTATTAGCTTAAGTGGGACGGTTTTTGAAGATAGACATCTGCGCCTTACTTCGATAAATCATTTTCAATTTGATATTGAGCCAAAGGGTAGAATCATATTCTTTAGAAATACCGATGTGCCGGGTGTGATTGGGCTTGTGGGTAGCACATTAGGGAATCATCAAGTGAATATTGCTGATTTTCGTCTCGCACGTCAAAATAAAGAAGCAATGGCGGTTATACTTGTAGATTCACAACTACCTGAAGTAGCTATCAAGCAGCTTGAGGAAATCCCCGCGTGCTTGAGTGTTAAGGTGCTTAATATATAATCTAGTTGGGCTATGTTCTCGTATTATGACTTAGCCTTTTATTTCTTTTCTTATAAGTAATGTGCCGTTAATGTTTACAATCATTTGAGTGAATGAAACCAGATTAGCATATTGTGTATCTTTGCATTGTGCGGATTTTGTTTTATAGAGAGTGATATGCCTTTTTTCAAATAGTTTTCTAGGCATTGTGTTTATCTGCTTTGCAAAATTTACATTGCAAAGCAAGAAGTTTTTATCACATCTCATTTATTTTAAAAGTTATTGTTGAAAAAGCGATCCACTTTGCGCATTTTGTGTTTTACTCCCTTGTCCCCCCCCCCCCAAAAAAAAACAAATCATCCAAGGAATGGCTCTATTTGCAATCAAAGGCTTTGACTTAGATAGAATGTAAAGTTCTTTCTATCGCGTAATGAATCTTCGGTATCTTTGGTATTTGAAGCAGTGTGCATAAACGCTTTTGCCTTTTGGCTAGATCCTAATTTTGTATTTAGTCGATTTTGCTTTTTGTATTGTGTTTCATTGTTTGTCTTTATGAGGTTATCTATCGCCTTGCTACAGCTAACTCTCTTACACTGCCTTGTGCCTTTTTTGGCAATAATCCTTGAGATAAAAATTGATGTATTTCTCTTATGCTGTGCTTTGTAATGATAAGCTTTTCTTGCAGGATATAATCAAGGGCGGATTTGATGTTGAGTAGCATTTGATCATCTACACTCTTTGAGCTTATTGGGAGGTGTGTTTCAAATAATGTCTCCGCCTCTCCTCTTGTATAGGTATTCCCTCGATAATAGCGGAAGTATAGACAAAATCAAAGTATAACTTATAGGCAATGGATTTATGATTTCCTATATTTGTAATCAACTCATTTAAGTTTATATCTGCACCTATGTCTAGTAAATTATCGCTTTAGACTTTGCTTAAAAAGCTTGTTTTGTCTAAAAATCGGGATTGTATCCAATCATTTTTATCCTTAAATTGTCAATTTGTAAAGCTTTTGCCTCTATTCTATTTCGACATTATATTCATTATCTCATTTGTAAAATTTTGAAACTCTATGTGTGCTTTTGGTATCGATTCATTGATACTTAACACTCCGTTTATGGTTCCCTTATATGAGATTCTATCATAAAGAATACTCTCAGGCAAATACAAGCATTATAGGCTTCTTGTAGTTCTCTAAGTAAAAAGGATGGGGACTAACTTGTTCATCAAAACACAGATTCTAGGTTCTATTCCGCTTTATAATCTAAGCATAAGCAAAAGGCTCATTACAACTTTGTGTTTCATTGTTTCTCTTTAAATGATTTTGTTTTGTCTTTGAGGCTAAAAGCTATTGCATTAGCAAAAAATGTAATATTGCTATTCTAAGCTACATTGAGGTGATACTGATGTAACATTTTCATAAAGTTTCTCTAGTTTATTATGCCTTTGCTACCGCAGCTAAAGCATCGCATTCGCACGAAGTGCTAATCCACACTTGCAAAAGGTCTTACACACTTAAGGCAAAGCCTCTCGTGTGCGCCTAAAGGATACATTTATAACCGCACTTCATTTGGTTATCAAGTGAGATTCTAAGGTTAGAATCTCTATTCTTACCTGCTTTTTTGCTGTAAGGTGTGTGCTTGTTATAGCATTTTTGAGATTATCTAAGCCCTTAAAATGATTATGTTTTAGTGTATCCCTTGCGCTCTTAGCTTGAAGCATTTGCTTTTCATACTTGTGCATAGCGCCATAGATAGAAAAATGCAGATTGTTTGCTTTAAACTTAGATTCCACATCTTGCATAATGCGTTGCAATCCTAAAAAGACATTATTACTTAGTTTAATCTCTTTATGCTTATAAGTAATATTGTTTGCATAATTTAAAGTTTGTGTAGTGGCTAAAAATATTTAACTTTAGCAAAAAAATTAAAATACAATATGTAGTTTAAATTTTTTTGCTAAAATTTTACGCAAAATTTAAATTACAAGGTGAGTTTATGAAAAATTCGTTTCTTTTCACTTCGGAATCTGTTACAGAAGGACACCCTGATAAAATGGCTGACCAAATTAGTGATGCGGTGCTTGATTACATTATCGAGCGCGATAAAAAGGCGCGTGTAGCGTGTGAAACGCTTGTAAGCAATGGCTTTTGCGTGATTGCAGGGGAGTTAAAGACACATATCTACGCACCTATGCAAGATATCGCGCGTAAAGTTGTGCAAGAAATCGGCTACACAGACGCACTCTATGGCTTTGATTATCGTTCCGCTGCTGTGCTAAATGGTATTGGAGAGCAAAGCCCCGATATTAATCAGGGCGTAGATAGAGAGGATGGTGAGATAGGAGCGGGCGACCAAGGGCTGATGTTTGGCTATGCGTGTAAGGAAACACCCTCTCTTATGCCTCTGCCTATTTGGCTCTCTCATCGTCTCACAGAGGGTTTGGCCGCGAAAAGAAAGGATGGTACATTGCCATTTTTGCGCCCTGATGGGAAGTCGCAAGTTACTGTGCGCTATGAAAATGGTGCGCCTGTGGCGATTGATACGATTGTGATTTCTACTCAGCATAGCCCAGAGACACAGCAAACGTATTTAAAAGACGCTGTGATTGAAGAAATCGTGCAAAAAGTGTTGCCTAAACAATATTTAAATGATAATATCCGCTATTTTGTCAATCCCACAGGGAAGTTTGTTATAGGCGGACCTCAAGGCGATGCAGGGCTTACAGGACGCAAAATCATCGTAGATACGTATGGGGGTAGTTGTCCTCACGGCGGCGGGGCATTTAGCGGGAAAGACCCAAGCAAAGTCGATAGAAGCGCAGCGTATGCAGCACGTTATGTAGCAAAGAATCTTGTGGCAAGTGGTGTATGTGATAAAGCCACCGTGCAAGTAGCCTATGCTATCGGCGTGGTAGAGCCTGTTTCAATCTTGGTAGAAACGCACGGGACAGGTAAAGTCGAAGATTCTAAACTCACAGAATGCGTGAAGCATATATTCCGCTTGACACCTAAGGGTATTATAGAATCTTTAGATTTATTGCGCCCTATTTATCGTCAAACGGCGGCTTATGGGCATTTTGGACGTGAATTGCCTGATTTTAGTTGGGAAAAAACCGATAAGGTAGCAGCGATTAGAGATTTTTGCGGTGTGAAGTAGCTTAGAATCTATAAAGATTCTTAAACTCGCCATTAAACCTTTGAAGTCATAAGAATATTTTATGCAAGAATTATCTAAAACTTACCTTGATGATGTGGCGGGGATTTTACCTCGCCGATATGGGCTCAAGGTGGGTAAAAGCTTTCTCTATGGCGCACCAAGTGTAGGTAAGAGTGCTATCGCGCTTTTACATAGTAAGGCATACAAAAAATGCCTTTATATTAATTGTGTGGATTGTCGCACTGATACAGAATCTGCCAATAAGCTCATTCTTAAATCCTATCTTGAGCGCACTATTGAGCTTTTAATCGTGGATAATTATACACCGCATATTTCTCTGCCAAATCTCCCACATATCATTCTTATTGCCTCTTCTCCTGCACATTGCCCGGAGGGTTTTGTGCCTAAACACATACGTGCTTTAAGCTTTGAGGAATATGTGAGTTTTGATAATAAAAATTTCTCTATTCAACATCTTTTTAATAGCTTTCTTAAAGATGGGAATCTTGTGCAAATCTTATCGCTTTCTCCTAGTCATAAAATCCCACGCAAACAGGAGATTCTTAAACTTGCCTTGCAAAATGATTTTCACCTTTTTAGTGCATTACTGCATTTTCAAGCCCAAAAGCTAAGTATTCACCATATCTACACCATATTGAAAAAAACGCATAAAATTTCAAAAGATAGAATCTACCCGCTTTTGCACTCACTTGAAGAGCGAGGTATGATTTATCTCGTGCCACATAGTAAACAAAAGCATAAAAAGCTCTATTTCTATGATTTTACTTTGCCCTTATGCGTGAGTAACCATAAGCATCTTCAAGCCATACTAGAAAATATGCTACTTTTAGAGATTTTGAACTTTTGTGAGCGATATGGCGTGAGTGAGGCGGTGAGCTATGGCGATATGGGGGAGTTTATATGCGATCTTGGGGTGTTTATATTCCTCCCATTTGCCACACGTGAGAGTATAGAATCTAAACTCGCACATTTTCGCACGAGCTACCCACGGATTTATGTGATTACCTTTGATTTTGAGGGTAGGGGTAGAGTGTCGCTTCGGGGGTTAGAATCTATGCAGTGGGAGGCGATGAGCTTTATTAACTTCGCCCTTGAATTTAGTGCGTGAGTAGGTGCCTTAAAAAGGCGAGGATTGTAACGCACTTTGGCATTTTTTGAGGCTACTCAAAGCTTGAATCCTGCATATCAAAAATGCGCCATCGTATGCTGTAATCAAAAAGTTCTTTGTATTCTTGCGCAAATTGCTTTTTCTTTTCATTAAGGATAAAACTTTCATTAGTGGATAAAAGTCCAAAACTTTGTGCAGAATCTGCCCACTTATAGCCTACTTCGGTAGGGATAGGATAAATCCCATCTTTATCAATCCACACAAGCTGATTGAAACCAAAGGCATATCGCTCATCATCATCTTTGCTTAAGATATTGCGTCCTCCTATACTAATGTAAGTCGTATGAGGCAAACTTAAATCATAAAGTGTGGGCAATATATCCTTATGTGAGCCTACACGTGAAGAGTCATAATGTATTTGGGAGGTATAACGTGGTGGCACATACATATAGAGAGGTACAGCATAGTAGAGGGCTTTATCCGTGCTTGTATTGCTATTAAAGTCTCTTAGGCGATGGTCGCCACTTGCTGCTACAATGGTATTTTGAGCAAGAGGAGAGGCTTTTAGCATATTCATAAAATACCCAAAAGTGTCATTAGCATATTGATAGAGTAAGGCGGCAGTTTTCATTTTCTCTTGGGATTCATAAGTACGGAGGAAGAGAAGCGTATCTGGAAGTGTTATAGGCTTTGGCACATAAGTGCGTGGGAGGTGGAAAGGTGGGTGATTGCTCGTAGTAAGCATAGCAATAAAAGTAGGTTTTGTAGCATTATTTAGAATCTCTAAGGCAAGTTTATAGATATACTCATCGCTCACACCATATGCGCTTTTATCTGCCTTACTTTGTGGAAAATGCTTCATAAGATAGGTCGCATCATAGATATGATGCGCTCCTTGCAGTGAGATAAACGCCCCAAAACCCTGCCATGAGGCATAACCTGATGTGATATATATAACTTCGTATCCTGCATTAGCATAGAGCTTAAAGGGATTAAGCGCAAGGGCTGTAGTTTTGTATTTGCCTAATGCAATTTGTGCTGTGGGGCTATCAAAAAAGAGAGCGGCAAATGAGCCAGCCGTGCCATTAGCCCCACTTAAAAAGCGATAAAAGACAAAATCCTCTTCAAAATGCTGCCTTAAGGCTCCTAGCAAATCATTATTTTCCTTATCATCATAGACAAGTAAGTTTGTGCCAAAACTCTCCATAAGATTAAGCACTATATGGGGAGGATTATCGCGCACAATAGCAGAATCTGCGCTTACACGCAGTAATGGAAAAAGTTTTTGTTGTAAGGATTCTCCTTGGGTAAGTGAGGGTGGTGTGAAGGTTGAATCTTGTTCGTAGTTGCTCATAGCCCAAGCAAACGCCATAAGTGGATTTGCCGCTAAGTGATTGAAAATAGGTAAGGGAGAGATAGAGTAATTATCTTCTTTAAGAGGAAACGTCCCTAGTGAGCCACGAGCTGCAATAACAAGCAAGATAATCAATAAAAGCTGTCCGCTCATTTGACGTATAATATAAAAACGATGAGGGGTAATTCTAAGTATATTCTTGAGATATATTTTGTATGGAATCTTATAGAGATAGGAGCAGAAGATTCCAAAAATCAAAGCGCATATAATGCCTATCACAAGCGGGTAATCCTGCCACATAATAGAGAGGATAGCAAGGGTATCATCATCTTTTAACCCAAAAATAAAAACATCGATTTTGTTCCCATAAGTGCGGAAATAGTAGAAATTCACAATCGCAGCAACCATAAAGGTAAAGCCACATAAAAAGGTATAATATGCGGGAATGTATGCAAGAAGTTTAAGGTAAATATTACAAGAGTATCTTACCCCCCCCCCCCCTAATATCACTTAATCGCCTTAAAAGATATGAAAATAAATAAGCGATGTATGATATAGCCATAAAAATAAGCATAGTAATACCAATAGAGCGCATATCAAGTTTTGCACCCACAACCCACATTGCGCTAAAATCGCTGAAGTGTTCCTGCCATAAAGAGGAGGGCAGATAGTGTGCTACCATCACACCACGAGCAATAGCACAGCATAAAAACAGCGCAACACTCAGTAAAAGCACTTGATATATTAAAACTCTCAAATAAAGCATATAGAAAATCCTTGAAGCTAAAAATGTAATCGCATAATTGTAACAAATAATTGTAACAAAAGATTTTGTAAAAAAAGTTTGATTTTAGACAGGACTAGATATAAAAAGAGATTGAAGCTAAGTGGCTCCGGATGCAGGATTCGAACCTGCGACCAAGTGGTTAACAGCCACCTACTCTACCGCTGAGCTAATCCGGAATATTTTAAAGCCTGAGATTATATATAATTTTTATGCCCTTGTCAAGAATAAGCATTAATGCCGTGTTTATAAGGGGGAGGCTATCAACGCTTAAAGGCAGTTTTAGTTATATATGATAATATATAACTTGGTTTCAGTAGGAGTAAAAACAAGTTATATAAATATTGACTTTACATCGTTTTTACTTTGTTCTTTGCGCAATTTTACATCACTTTCTTACACTGCAATGTGTTGAAAGCGACAAAATGTTCTTAAGGAGAAAAAATAAAAAAATAGGTTTTGTTTTGATACTTACAACGAGTGCTTTTGCTGTCGATGAAGTAAAAAGCTGGTTTGAGGGGATAGAGTTCAAGGGCTTTGCTTATGCTCGATATTCTGACGTAAGCGGAGCGCAAGGCTATGGCGATAGATACCAATATCGCGCAAAGATTGACGCTAGAAGTGAGGAGATGAATGGATATTCATTAACGGCTGGTTTGTTTCTCAATCAAGGCTCAAGCACGCCAAGGCTTGATTCTAAAACACACGGAGACATACAAGGAAGCCAAGCCATCGCCGCACATAATCAATTCCCCGATAGATTTGCGATAGCTCAACTCTATGCGAGTAAGAATATCACTACGGATTCTATGAAGTTTTCCGCAGATGTGGGAAGAATGAATCTTATTACATCATTTACAGAAAGGGCTACCGATGTGGGCTTAGGAGCTAGAGGGAATATGAAGTTTTCTAGTGTAGAGTTTGGCATTGCCTTTTATGATAGCTGGGCGACAAATAACTTTGCCTATGCCTTAAATGCAAGAACTACTGATAGACCTATTGGAACTTCTGCTCCTGCAAGTGCGTCTTGGGGAATGGGGAATAACCTAACAATTGTCAATCTCAAAACCCCAAAAAACAATAAAATTGCTGATGTGATGAGTTTGGATATAAGCGTAGGGAATGCTATTGGGCTTTTTGATGTTTTGGCATTTGGGGAGGTAAAGCTTGATTGGGATAAGGTATATATTTTGGTTCAAGGAGCAGGAGCGAAGCTTGACTCTACCTCTTATTGGCAAATAGGTTCAACAGCTCAAAGGAGCTCTACAAGCATAAGCCAGTGGGAGAATACTGGAACTTTCCCTACCTATGGTGGATTCAATAACAATACTGATTTTGCAAAAAATAGAGGGATATATAATGTCCAAATTGGCGCAAAACTTGGAGGATTTAGTGCGAAGCTAGGCTATTTAGGAAGCTTTGGTGATGGGTATGGAGTGCTTTTAGCCTCTAAGGCAGGGCTTAATATCGCGGGCAAGATTTGGAATAATAATCTTAATTTCTCAAGCGAAGGCTTTAGTGTTCTGGGCTCTGGTGGAAGAGAAGGGACGAGTATTATGGTTGGCTATGCAGCCGCAGAATTAAAGGTTACAGAGCCTCTAAAAATAGGATTTGATTTAAGTTATGTAGCTGGGGATAACAATTATGCCTATCTTGATGTAGCAAAAATCCCTGATTTAGCTACAAATGCTAAGGGTATTAAATTCTTTGAATTAGCCCCATCTTTAAGCTATGCATTTAATAATAAACTTAAGGCTAATTTCTTCTATGCGCAATATTTAGGTGATGTTACTTATGGGAAGACAAGAGCAGAAATCCGCTTTGATTTTTAATCATTTTCTTATTTGATGTGTGAGTGAGGTATATCCTCTATTAACACAAAATATTCTTTGCAACTTTAAACAACCCTTACTATCTATGTCTTTGCTATCAGGGCTAAAGCCCTCGCAAAGGTCTTGCACGCTTAAGGCAAAGCCTCTCGTATGCGCTATGCAGTCCTTTTGCAAAAAAAGGACAAATCTCGCAGTAGCGAAGCTACGAGGACAAAAGGATACACTTATGACTGCTTACGCATTCATCAAGTTAGTTTTTAAGGTAGAGATTCTCTAGTCTAAAACAGGCACTTAAAAACAATATGATTATTTTTGATGTCAAATTATATATAAATATATATAGAGGTATCGGGTAGAAAAGTAAGAGAATCTTTAACTATGATTGATTTTTATCAATGTCCTAAAATGAGAATCAACGATAGAATCTATCCAATCATTTGGATTTCTATGTAGATTCCCAAATGTGAGTGATATTTTAAGGAGGTTTTATGACAAGCAAAATGCAAGAAAATAAATCCACACTTTCGCGTAGAGACTTTTTGAAGAGTGCAGCAGCAGCTTCAGCAGCGGCAAGTGTAGGCTTAAGCATTCCAAGTGCGATGAGTGCGGAGGCACAAGATGCACAAAAGCTTTGGAAATGGGACAAATCTGTATGTAGATTCTGCGGGACGGGCTGCGGTATTATGGTAGCTACGCAAAAGGATAGCAATGGGCACGCTAAAATCGTGGCTGTTAAGGGCGACCCTGAAGCACCTGTGAATCGAGGATTGAATTGCATTAAAGGATATTTTTGTGCAAAAATTATGTATGGAGCAGACAGACTAACCAAGCCTCTTTTGCGTGTCAATGATAAAGGTGAGTTTGACAAAAAAGGCAAATTCGTGCCTGTTAGCTGGAAAAGAGCCTTTGATGAAATGGAAAAACATTTTAAGAAAGCTTATAATGAACTAGGACCAACAGGCATAGCTGTGTTTGGCTCGGGGCAATACACTGTGCAAGAAGGCTATGCGGCAGTAAAGCTTATCAAGGGTGGCTTTAGAAGTAATAATATTGACCCTAATGCGCGGCATTGTATGGCAAGTGCGGTGGTTGCGTTTATAGAAACTTTTGGTATTGATGAGCCAGCGGGCTGCTATGATGATATTGAACTTACCGATACTTTTGTGACCTGGGGTGCGAATATGGCTGAAATGCACCCCGTGCTATGGAGTCGCGTAACTGATAGAAAGCTAAGCAATAGTAATGTAAAAATTATCAATCTCTCTACTTATGCAAACCGCACTTCAGATTTAGCAGATATTGAAATCATCTTTAAGCCTAACACGGATTTGGCTATTTGGAACTTCATTGCAAGAGAAATCATTAAGTGCAATGCCGTTGATGAGGCTTTTGTGCGAGAAAATTGCGTATTTACTACGGGCTTTGTGAATATTGGCTATGGTATGAGGAATAATCCCAATCACCCTAAATTCTTACCAGAGGAACGCGATACTGTGGCAAAAGAAGTATCAAAGGTGGTGAGTGATGATGAGGGCGTTACCCTGCAATACTTAGGTATCAGGGCAGGTGATGAGATGAAAATGGATAAAGCCGCTGTTGCGGGGAATCATTGGAGTATTGGCTTTGAGGATTTCAAAAAGGGCTTAGAGCCTTATAATCTTGATTTTGTTGCAAAACTTGCTAAGGGCAATGTCGATGAAAGCTTAGAATCTTTCAAGCAAAAGCTTCAAGCCTTAGCCGATTATTATATTGAAAAAAATCGTAAGATAGTGAGCTTTTGGACGATGGGGATGAATCAACATCAAAGGGGCACTTGGGTGAATGAGCAAAGCTATATGGTGCATATGCTACTTGGTAAGCAAAGTAAGCCCGGTAGCGGTGCGTTCTCGCTCACAGGACAGCCTAGTGCGTGCGGAACAGCGCGTGAGGTAGGGACATTCACACATAGGCTTCCTGCGGATATGGTTGTGGGTAATCCTAAACATCGTGAAACAACAGAAAAAATATGGAATCTCCCCGCTGGAACACTCAATGGCAATCTTGGCTCACCTTATTTGAAAATTATGCGTGATTTAGAAGATGGTAATATCAAATGGGCGTGGGTGCAAGTAAATAATCCGTGGCAAAATACGGCTAATGCGAACCATTGGATTGCCGCAGCAAGAGAGCAAGATAATTTCATCGTAGTGAGTGAATGTTATCCGGGCGTGAGTGCTAAAGTTGCAGATCTTATTTTACCTACAGCGATGATTTATGAAAAATGGGGCGCGTATGGTAATGCAGAGAGACGTACACAGCATTGGAAACAGCAAGTTGTAGCACCCGGCGAGGCTATGCCTGATATTTGGCAAATGGCAGAATTTGCCAAACGTTTCACTCTAGCTGAAGTGTGGAATAAAGAATATGACAAGCTCAATCTTAAGCCCGTTTTGGAGGCGGCTAAGACGATGGGCTACAAAGAGAGTGATACGCTCTATGATGTGCTTTATGCTAATGAACGTGCAAAAGCCTTTAGCGTAGAGGATTCAATGCTTAAAAATGAGCTAAATACAGAAGTTCTTGGTGATTATCGTAATGTCAAGGGTGGCAATGATGAGGTGTTTGAGGGCTATGGATTCTTTATCCAAAAATATCTTTGGGAGGAGTATCGTCAATTTGGCTTAGGACACGCACACGATTTGGCTGACTTTGATACCTATCATCGTGTGAGAGGTTTGCGTTGGCCTGTGGTCAATGGCAAAGAGACGCAATGGCGTTTTAATGCTAAATATGACTTCTATGCACAAAAACTTGGTAGTGGCAAAGCTTTTGCATTCTATGGGAATAAGGGCAAGAGTATCTCCGGCGGTGATTTAAAAGCACCTAATGAGGATAAGGTGAGTATTGACAATAAGGCAAAAATTTTCCTCCGTCCTTATATGGATCCTTGCGAAATGCCTGATGAGAAGTATCCTATGTGGCTTTGCACCGGACGTGTGTTAGAGCATTGGCATTCTGGCACGATGACTATGCGTGTGCCTGAACTCTATCGTGCTGTGCCTGAAGCACTTTGCTATATGCACCCCGAAGATGCTCAAGCACAGAATCTAGAGCAAAATCAAATCGTATGGGTAGAATCAAGACGGGGTAAAGTAAAAGCAAAGCTTGATTTAAGAGGTAGAAATCGCCCACCAAAAGGACTTATCTATGTGCCTTGGTTTGATGAAAATGTGTTTATCAATAAAGTCTGTCTTGATGCGACTTGTCCGCTTTCAAAGCAAACAGACTTTAAAAAATGTGCCGTGAAAGTCTATAAAGCATAAGGATAGAATGTGTCAAATAAAATGCAAGAACCGCTCAATCCCAAAAGACGAGAAACTCTCCTAAAGATAGGGCAAAATACTGGTTTTGCCCTATTTGGTGCGCTTTTATGGGGAGCATATATTAATGTCGCTAAAGCCGGGAATGCCAATATTTTGCGTCCACCGGGTGCGAGTAAAAATGATGCGGAGTTTATTGCTAATTGCATTAAATGCGGACTTTGCGTAGAATCTTGCCCATTTTACACATTAAGACTAGCAACATCAAATGATGAAACTACGCTTGGCACACCATTATTTGAGCCACGTAAAGTGCCTTGCTATATGTGTGAGGATATTCCGTGTGCGGCAGCTTGTCCTACCAGTGCGCTTGATATAAAGCGGCTTTATGAGCCTAAAAAGCCAGAGGTTGGAGTGGCATACACAGAGCCTAGCATTAATAATGCGACTATGGGTGTGGCGGTGGTGGATTCTAAACATTGTGTGGCTTATGCGGGGATTCAATGTGATGCGTGCTATCGCGCTTGCCCGCTTATAGATAAAGCTATTGTGTTGGAATATAAACGTAATGAGCGTACAGGAAAGCACGGATTCTTGTTACCTGTGGTAGATAGTGATTATTGCACGGGCTGTGGTAAATGCGAAAAGGCTTGTGTGACGGAGTTGCCTACCATCATTGTTTTGCCTCGTAGTGTGGCGTTAGGCAAGATGGGGACAAACTATATCAAAGGTTGGGATAAGCTCGATGAAAATCGGCTTTTTGAGTTAAAAGAGCAAAAAAATAAGCCTAAAGCCTTGCCTAATGAGACTTTGGACTATCTTAATAGTTCATTTGGAGATTTGTAATGAAGCTTTTTAAAATGAGATTCCTGCTTCTTAGACGTTTGGCTCAATTACTTATTCTCGCGCTCTTTGTGCTAGGTAATTACTCTATTGGCATACTTAAAAACGTGCAAAGCAAAGAAGAGGTGGCTATCTTTGGTGGTAATGTTGAATCTTTGCTTGGAGATTCTAGCTCGGTAGTAGCAAAGCAATCAAGTGTGTTTAGCCATATCACACAGGGGAATCTAAGCTATGCGCAATGGTTTGGAATCTTCCCACTTAGCGACCCTTTGGCTGCGTTGCAAATATTCTTTGCTGGTGGTGGGTTAGCGCTTGATGTGTGGCTGGGTGTTTTGCTCGTAGTGGCTCTTTATGGCGTATTTTTGGGAAGAGCGTATTGCGCCTTCGTATGCCCTATCAATCTCATAACCGATTTGGCAAATTTCTTACGCGCTAAACTAGGGTTTAATCGTACCCAACGTATGGTTTTCCTCTCACGCTCAAGCCGCTTTGTGATTTTAGCCTTAAGCTTAATCTTAAGCGCATTGTTTGGTGTAGCGGCATTTGAGCTTATTAGCCCCATCTCTATGTTACATCGTGGCTTAGTTTTTGGTATGGGATTTGGTATTTTTGCTATTTTGGCGGTATTTTTATTTGATTTGCTTGTGGTTAAAAATGGCTTTTGTGGGCATATCTGTCCGCTTGGGGCGACTTATAGTCTTATTGGCAAATTTGCACTTTTGCGTGTGAAGCATACACTTGCAAACTGCACAAAATGTATGCAATGTGTGCGAGTATGCCCTGAGCCTGATGTGTTAAAGCCTGTTGGCAAGGAAGATGGTGCATTTAAAACAATGACTTGTTTGCGCTGTGGGAGATGTATCGAGGTGTGCGATGATAATGCACTGCATTTTAGTATTTTAAACTTCACACATAAGGAGAGAAAATGAAAACATATATACGAATTTTTATTGTTGGATTGCTTGGATTGGTGTTTGCTGCTTGTGGAGATTCTAATGAGAAAGCACTTAAAGATAGTGAAATTGGCTTAAGGAAAGTGGATTTGCAAAATGAGCAAGATGTGGCATTGCTTCAATATGGATATAGTGAGGCTATGGCGGGTGAAAGCACGAGGATTGAGCGCTCCTACGAGAATGCACCGCCTATGATTCCACATAGCACGGAGGGTATGCTGCCTATCACACAAGATAACAATCAATGTCTTATGTGCCACGACCCTGCTTTTGCCGCTGATTTGGGTGCAATACCTGTGCCTGCTTCACATACCTATGACTTGCGGACAAACAAAGATTTAGGCGAGGTGGCCGCTGCACGATTTAATTGTGTATTGTGTCATACGCCACAAGCAGATGTAGCCCCTGCGGTTGCAAATACCTTTACCCCTACATTCCGCACACAAGATGCTAAAAGCTCATCAAATCTCCTTGATGTTCTTAATGAGGGCGTAAAGTAGGCTTATGAAAGGCTTATTATTGCCTTATATGCGTTATTTTGTATATGTGCTATGCGTGGTGGCTTTGCCCTTATGGGCAGCGCCTGTTACTATTGAGAGTAAAAACGCACAAGTGATACATACTGATGGTATTATCACGTATATTAGCATATTTAAGAATCTCATTTATGTTGGCAATGCTTCGGGCGAGGTGCATATCTATGAGATGGATAATGCAAAAAAGGCACAAAAGAAGGCTACACTTACATTGCCATTAATTGAAGATTATTTTGGCAATATGTATGCGCCACGTGTGTTTGATATTACAACTTTTGATGGCAATAATCTTTTTGTGTTAAGTGAATCTTCGCGTGGAGGTAGGCAGATACTTAAGCTCTCTGTTATGGGCGATATGCAAGTGATTTTAACTACGACAACCTCGCCCAAACGTATCGTTGCCTTTGATAAAAATAAGCTTGTTGTTGGATTTTTGAGTAATGAAATCGGGCTTTTTGATATTGATAGTGCTGCTTTTATCTACACTACTCAGCCTAGTCAAGCTGGTTTTTCTAACTTATGCGTGAATGCGCCCTTTATTTTTAGCACCGATGAATCGGGTGTGGTAAATGTGTTAGATGTGGCAAATGGCAAGATTCTCGCGCGGCTTGATAATATCAACAAGGACAATAACTATCAAGTTGCCTCTTCGCAAAATGTTATTCTTACAGCCGGTGTGGATAGAAAAATGGGAATTTATACTTTTGATACTCCCGTTTCCACCACTTCACAAAGTAACTCGCAAAATACAAAGCCAACCTTTAGCCTAAAAAGTGCCAGGAGCGTTAAGAGTGATTTTCTTGTCTATGCAGTGGGTATCTCACCTCAAGCGACTTTAGCGGCATTTAGCAAGAATGAGCAAAATGATATAAGCCTTATCCATCTTCCCACATTAGAGGAAAAATATATACTTAAAGGTGCGACCTCGCTTATTAATAGCATTATTTTTTATGATGAAAAGACGATTATTTCAGGCAATGATGATAAAAATTTCATTATTTGGACGCTTGATTAGCTAGTCTTAAAGGAGCAAAGATGAATATCTCAAGCATTGTGGTAAAAACGACAAAAGATAGTTTTAACGCAGTCAAAGCAAGTATCAGGGAGATAAAGGGCTGTGAGATTTATATCGAAGATGAAGCAACAGCGCAGCTCATAGTGGTGCTAGAAGCCCCAAGCACAGAGGAGGAAATGGCGATTAATAAACATTTAGAATCTTTAGCAGGTGTGGTAAGCGCGAATATGCACTATGCCTATCAAGAAGAGGAATTAAATGCACGACTTCAAACTAATAGTGATGGCGTGTGTGAGTTTCTTAATGATGATTCTATCCCTGTGGAAAATATCACCTATGCGGGCTCAATCGCACATCTTATGGGTAAGACTAAAAAGCGTTAGCATAGGATTGCAAAACTTACTATTCTTGCTAATCAACTTAAAGTAGCCTAATAAACAGAATCTTGCTTCTGCAAGAAAGCAAAAGTGCCATTTGTAGATTTTGAAGCTAAAATTAAAAATATATTTTTTCTTTGTAAGATTTGCTGCTTTTGTTATGGTTGAGGTGTTTTCTACTTGTAAAAATACGAATTTTCTATAAGGTAGAAAGTTTTTGTCTCATTTTAAGAAGCAACTTTTGCTCCTATCTTAGCTAGGAGTGTAATTATACTCTAAGGAGCTAATATAATGAGATGGTTTAATTTTTATGCGAGGCGATATTTTAGCCTATGAACCCCAAGATGGAATCTTTTATAATTTTACTTTTTGCTTAACTCAATATATCGTATTGAGGCAGAGTTTAGGGTATTTAAAAGCACCTCTTTTATAAATTATTTGTGCGTTCAAAAAATCTATCAGAGCCAATATGGGCGATTTCTTTATATCTACATTTGCGTAAAAAGGCACTAATGCCCGATGTATGCGGATAATTATCCTCTACCCCAATGAGATTGATACGATATGTCTTAAAATCAATCGATTCTAGGATTTTATGCCCCCCCCTCCACATCAATAGAGAGATAGTCAATTTCAGTTGTATCATGGTGCTTTGCCATAAGGGTGTCAAATCGCATACCCTGTATTTTATAATATTGCTCCCCCCCCCCTAGCTTTTATTTCACTCTCTATACGGGAGAGATGTTTTGCATCATATTCGCCCACAATACCGCTTAACATTTGTGCCGCCCCTTCTACTTGCAAAAACTCTACTTCCTCGTCTCTATCACACAAGGCGACATTATATTTTGTATTTTTCTTACCTTGACGATTAAGAAGAAGCTTTCCTCTATAAGGATACCTTGCCAATTTTGATATGCTCCATGTGTTTTAGGAAAAGTCTCTAAAAGATAGGTATTGCTAAAGCTTATGCCATCATTTGCACCAATATCAATAAACGTATATTGTGCTTTTTTAGGCTTTTGATGATAGTAATTGATAACAAACACTCTTGTAGATATTGAGCATACGATAAGCCCAAAAACGCCCATTGATTGCGATATTTATAGAGCTTTCTTAATATATACGGAAGCTGCTTGAAGTGCTATTTGCTAGGTATAAGCTTTGATTTGATATGACTAAGCATAATACTCTCCTTTCATTTTGTGTTTAAGATTTTATTCAAAATAGCTTAGAATCTTATAGCCGCCATCTTGAAGATATTTGTCTTTTTGCATAAGTTTTAAATCGCTTTGCACCATATCTTTTACCAATGCTTTTAAGTCATATTCTGGCACCCAGCCTAGCTTCTCTCGTGCTTTGCTCGCATCGCCAATAAGCAAATCCACTTCCGTAGGGCGAAAATATCGAGAATCTACGCTAACTACTTCTGTGTCTTTTTTAAGTTTAAAATTCCCGTGACACGCTATGATATAGCCCTTTTCATTGACGCCTTCACCCTCAAAACCCACTTCAATGCCAAGCTCATCAAATGCCATTTTGACAAATTCCCTTACCTCTGTGGTTACCCCCGTGGCGATAACCCAATCTTCAGCTTTTTGCGCTTGTAAAATAAGCCACATCATACGCACATAGTCTTTTGCGTGTCCCCAATCACGTTTTGCAGAGAGATTCCCCAAATAGAGCTTATCTTGTAATCCTAGAGCGATTTTAGCCACAGCACGTGTGATTTTACGCGTTACAAAAGTTTCCCCACGTATGGGGCTTTCGTGGTTGAATAAAATGCCATTGCTTGCAAATATATTGTAAGCCTCTCTATAATTGATTGTGATCCAATAGGCATAGAGCTTTGCACACGCATAAGGTGAGCGAGGATAAAAGGGCGTTTTTTCACTTTGAGGCACTTCCTGCACCAATCCATAAAGCTCACTTGTAGAGGCTTGATAGATCTTGGTTTTTTCTATTAGGCCTAAAAGTCGCACGGCTTCTAAGATTCTAAGCGTGCCTAAGCCATCGGCATTAGCAGTATATTCAGGCGTATCAAAGCTTACGGCTACATGGCTCATTGCCGCAAGGTTATAGATTTCGTCAGGTTTCACATCAGCGATAATTCGTGTAAGGTTCATAGAATCTGTTAAATCACCATAGTGTAAAAAGAAATTACGATTATTAACGTGGGGGTCTTGGTAGAGATGGTCGATTCTATCGGTATTAAAAAGTGAACTTCGTCTTTTAATTCCATGCACCTCATAGCCTTTTTTAAGGAGAAATTCGGCTAAATATGCTCCATCTTGCCCTGTGATACCTGTAATAAGCGCCTTTTTCATAAAATATCCTTTATAAAACCATTGCAAAATATATATCATAAAATATTTTTGCTTAAATTACATAGTCATATCAATGAATCAGGGTGTAAATTGGAATACTCTAAAAATAAGAATACACGAGCAATAATATAGAATATGGAAAAAGGAGGCTAAGACTTCTTGTGTGGATTTAGTCTCCCTCTCTTCCCTGTAGTGCTTATATTATTTCTTTTTCCTTGTTTGTGGAAAAAAAAAGGGGGGGGGGGGTTTATTTTCTAAGCGGGAAAAATTATAGCAGTAGCCTTTCCGTAATAACTATATTTTTATATTTATAACTCTATGGCATTACAATATATTTTAGGAATTAAGCTTGCTTATAATTTAAGTATTTGAAATTGATAAGGAGGAAGTGATGAAAGCTTTATATATTGGCGTATGTGTGGCGTTTTTGGCTGTATTTTTTAGTGCATGTAGTGGCAAAAAGAAGCCCATTGGTAATTTTCAAAGTGTAGAATGCCACACAATTTGCAATGCTAATGAATGCACGCAGCAGTGCGTGAGTGCAAGTGGGGATTATTACAAAAAATAATGCTTGCTGCTTTTTACAAACTCATCTTTAGACGTTTTATTTATGTCTATGATGCGGGGTTTTTTAGCCTCTTTTATGCCCTTAAGGCGATGATTGCTATTTGCATAAGTGGAGGATTTTGCTATATCTTGCTAGGAAGCGATGTGCTGATTTGGGCAGTGATGATGGCAATGTATGTATTTTTTCTCAATGGATTTAAGAGCAACAAAGATATGGATTGGAAATATCTTGTGTTGTTTGTGCTTTTTGTCTGTGGACTTATACCGATTTTTGGTATATGGGAGGATAGTTTATGGCTTATCTTGCCCTCTATGCTCCTTGCTTTTAGTATTGGTATAAGTGAAGTGTATGATAGCGATTTGCCTAAGGTGCTTACTTTAGCTCTCATTAATGCACTTGTGGCTATCATCTTTGTAGGCTCACACCCTGAAGTACCATTATGGCAGTGTATCACTGCTGCCCTTATAGGTGGGAGCGTAAGCATTGGTGTGCGACTTTTTATATCCTTTGGGCAGTATGGGAGATTTGTCCAAACGCAATTTGTCGCTCAACTCTTTGAACTCTCTATGATGTGTGAGAATCTTGGTACAGATAATTATGAAACGCTCAAAACGCAATCAATCAATCATATTTCTTTGCTTAAATCAAAGCTCACTTCCACTTCTGCTAAAATTAAAGACGCTCATCTTATCAAAAACCACAAACGTGCCCTTTTTTATATTTATAAATTAGAAAGTGTGTATTATGTGCTAGATTTAATGAATTATTATTTTTTGCACGATGAGGTAGTATTAAAAGATAAAACAGCATTAAAAATGGCACAAGAAGAAATGGCTTATAATCTTAAAGAACTCTCACATATCTTTTATGGCAAAAAACCTATGATTACCAAGCATTCACTTCAATATGCGCTTAAGCATAATGCCAACTCCCAATGGATTGACGCGCTAAAAATCTTTTATTCTAAAATAGAAACCTTTACACAGCTTTCATCTTTGCAATCTCTTGCCTTTGTAGAAAATACTACACCCAAGAGCCTTAAAGAGATGTATGAATCCCTTAAAGATAACCCTATGCCATTTTTTTATGGGATTCGCTATGCGGGGGCAATAGGTGGTGCGATGTTTTGTGCACAGTTTTTTCATATCACTCACGGGGCGTGGATTGCCCTTGGGGTAGTATCTATGATGCATCCTAATATCAGCACGATTAAGACAGTGGGCAAAGATTCTATTTTAGGAAGCTTATGTGGCTTAATACTTGGTGTGATATTGGTATTGACATTGTGGGAATCTCCTTTGCTCTTGGGTATTTTTATCGTTAATCTTTTTTTGGTCGTGTATTTTAAGACTTATCCTTTTGTGCTATGGTCGCTTGTGTTAATGCTCGAGTTTGTGTTAATGTTTGCCTTTGTGGATAGTGATTTTATTACGCTTATTGTATATCGATTTGGTGATATTTTGCTAGGATTTTTATTTGCTTTTTTTGCTTCTAAGATACTTTATCCGCGATATAGTGCTGATGAGCTACTCCCTCAAACGATACTATGTCTAAAGTCTTTTACTGCTTTGATGATAGATTTAGAGCAATCCCAAAGCCAAATTCTAGTCCATCAAAATCAGCTTGTGCGGCAGCTTGATGAGCTTTTTATACTTATTAGACAAAGCAAGGAAGACAAGAGACGCTATACAGAGCATATTTTGCAGGGATTTGCTACCTTGCAAGATAATTTTTCTCAACTCAAAGAACTGACATTTTTATTATGTGAAAGTTTTGCTCCTAAGGCGAATATGTGCGATGTGCTTTTGAAAAATGATTTGAAAGCTTTGCGTGTGCGCTATGAAATGCTTTGTTCTATGCTTGATTCTAAACCGTATTATTTCAAAACTGATGAAGACGAGAGGTTTTTACTCAAAGAGAGTGATATTTATCTTATTGTGCATTCCATTTTTGTATTGCAAAATGCTCTTTATGGCTTTTTGCGCACTACATTGAGGGAATAAGGGTTTTTATGGGTGTTGTTAAGTTTGCAAACATAAAGGCAGCAAGCAGAGATTTATATGGTTTTTGTCATTTGCTAAAAACCCATCGTCTTATTAAATGTCTAAATTGAGCAATATAACATTTTTAAATAGCAATTTGGATTCGCTTAGCGTAATGCGGTGTTTTGGTTATAATAGTATAGAAATAGAGAAGCTAACCTTTGAAACTCACTTTGCAAACGCGGTGAAAATCGCAGTAGCAAAAAATGATAGAAGAGTAGAGTGTAGGAGATAATGATGCAAAAATGTGCGTTTTTTGATAGAGATGGTGTGATTAATAAAGACTTAGGCTATGTGTATAAGCAGACGGATTTTATCTTTTGTGATGGAATCTTTGAGCTTCTCTCTACGCTTAAGGCACAGGGCTATCTCTTGCTTGTGATGACTAATCAATCCGGCATCGCGCGAGGTTACTATACGCAAGAGCAGTTAGAGAGACTCCATCAGTATATGCAGCAATGCTTGATAGAAAAGATTGGCTTTGGCTTTGATAGAATCTATTTTTGTCCGCACTCACCGGAGGCAAATTGCGCCTGTCGCAAACCTAAAATTGGTATGATTGAAGCCGCTTGTAGGGATTTCTCCATTAATTTGGCGCAATCTTTTTTTATAGGAGATAAAATCACAGATATGCAATGTGCGCAAAATGCCCATATCAATGGGAAATTTCTACTAGGCACAGAAGATATAGGGGATAATTCACTCAAAAATATCCAAAAGGTTGCCACTTTGCAAGAACTCCATAGTATAATAAAAGCACAAAATTCGCTCTAAAGGTAGCAGGTATGAAATATATTTATGATGATTTAGCAGAAAAGAAGATCCTTATTACCGGTGGGGCTGGATTCATCGGGAGTAATCTTGCGATGTATTTTCAAAAGCACCACCCCAATGCTCAAGTTTATGTGTTTGATAAATTCCGTGATGGTGAGCTATTCCCTAGTGGGAATCCTACATCTCTAGGACATTTTAAGAATCTTATTAAATTTAAAGGCAATATCATCGTAGGGGATATTACTAATACGCGAGATTTGCAAAAGCTAAAAGATTATGATTTTGATGTGATTTTTCATCAGGCTGCTATATCTGATACTACCGTGCAGAATCAAGAGCTAGTGATGAAGGCAAATTATGAGGCATTCTTGCATTTGCTTGAGCTTGCTAATAGCTCTCAAGCGATGATGATTTATGCCTCATCTGCGGGGACTTATGGTAATTCTCCCGCGCCAAATATCGTAGGTAGCGGTGAAATACCCGAAAATGTCTATGGCTATTCTAAGCTTTGTATGGATAATTATGTGAGAAAAATCCTTGAGAGCGACCCTTCTTGCCCTATTATAGGCTTGCGTTATTTTAATGTTTATGGAAATAGAGAATTTCATAAAGGTAAAACAGCCTCTATGATTTTGCAGCTTTCCCTCCAAGCCTTAGAGCATAAGAAAGTGCGGCTTTTTAAGCACGGCGAACAAAAACGTGATTTTGTATTTATCAAAGATGTAGTCCAAGCTAATGTCAAAGCCCTAGAATCTGCTAAAAGTGGTATTTATAATGTCGGCAGTGGCGAGGCGAGAAGCTTTAATGATATTGTGGCTTGTCTTAAAGAGCATTTGGGGGATTTTGAAATAGAATATTTTGAGAATCCTTATAGCTTTTTCCAAACGCACACAGAAGCAGATATAAGTGCTACAAAAGAACATCTCTCTTATACGCCACGATTTAACCTAGAGCAAGGGATTGAAGCATATATGAAGGAGATTCAAAATATTTTTGCAACTCTAAGGCGGTAAGTTGATGTTTCATTTAGAATCTAAAAGTCCTAAAATCCTTGTTGTGGGTGATTTGATGATTGATCATTATGTGTGGGGGAATTGCGAAAGAATCTCGCCCGAAGCCCCTGTGCAAGTGGTAGATGTCAAAGATGAGAGCAATCGCTTAGGTGGGGCGTGTAATGTCGCACATAATTTGAATGCGCTCAATGCAAAGGTATTTGTATGTGGTGTAGTAGGAAGTGATGATGCAGGGTTATGGCTAGGGGACAAGCTAGAATCTATGGGGGTGGATATTTCATATCTCTTTGTAGATACCACACGTCCTACGACCAAAAAGACGCGCATTATCATCGCTAATCAACAAGTACTACGTGTGGATAGGGAAAGCAAAAAGCCTATTGATGATGAGATTCAAAATAATATTATGCAGCGGCTTCACGCGGTGCTTGATATGGTGGATTGCGTGATTATCTCCGATTATAATAAGGGCTTATTGAGTGAGGAACTGACACAATTTATTATCAACTATGCAAAGAGTAAATCTAAACTCGTGCTATGCGACCCTAAGGGACAGGATTATCGTAAATATAGTGGCGCGACACTGCTCACTCCTAATAAAAAAGAAGCCCAACTTGCCACAGGCATAAATATCACTGATCAATCTACCCTTATCCACGCAGGAATGGCGCTTAAAGAGATATGCAATCTCACGCATTCAATAATTACCCTAAGTGAAGATGGTATAGGTGTATTTGCAGATAATGCGATGGAGCGCATACCTACAAAGGCAAAAGAAGTGTATGATGTAACAGGTGCGGGAGATACGGTAATCGCCGCTCTTGGCTTTGCTTTAAGCAGTGGGTGTGATATATTAAAGGCGTGTGAGTTTGCTAATACTGCTGCTGCGGTGGTAGTAGGTAAGGTAGGTAGTGCTGTGGCTACTCATAGTGAGATTATGACCTATCTCCATACCCAATCTACCAATTTACGACAGCATATAGCCTCAAAAATTGTCTCTAAAGCCCAACTCATCGATATATTAAAAGGTTTGAAACAAAGCAAAATCGTCTTTACCAATGGTTGCTTTGATATTTTGCATAGGGGGCATTTGGCTTACCTTGACCGCGCACGTGGGCTAGGTGATATGCTGATTGTGGGGATTAATGATGATAGCTCTGTAAAAGCCCTCAAAGGTGAATCCCGCCCTATTAATACCCTAGAAAATCGCGCCTTTATGTTAGCTGCGCTTGAATGTGTGGATTGTGTGGTGAGCTTTAGCGAGGAGACGCCTTTAGAACTTATCAAAGCCATTAAGCCCGATGTGCTTGTTAAAGGTGGCGATTATCATAATAAAGAAGTGGTAGGCAAAGAATATGCTAAAGAAGTCGTGCTGATAGATTTTGTAGAGGGCTATTCTACAACAAATATTATAGAATCCATACAAAGGAGTGCATTATGCAAAAACTCATAGAAGCCGAATTTAACGCACATTTACAAAGCGCACAAAAAATTTTTTCTCTCACAGCAGAGTTGCAAAAAGCCGCTACATTACTTACGCAATGTTTAGAAAAAGGCGGGAAGATTCTCATCTGTGGCAATGGTGGGTCTGCCGCTGATGCACAGCATTTTGCTGCAGAGCTTACAGGACGCTATAAACAAGAACGCAAAGGCTTGGCGGGTATCGCGCTAAGTGTGGATACTTCCGCGCTTACGGCTATTGGCAATGACTATGGCTTTGAATATGTATTTTCACGTCAAGTAGAAGCCCTCGCGCAAAAGGGCGATGTTTTTTTTGGTATTTCTACAAGTGGTAATTCCGCTAATGTGTTAAATGCTGCACAAGTAGCACGTAATATGGGTTGTGCCATTATAGGATTAAGCGGACGCGATGGAGGGAAGCTTAATGATATGAGTGATATTAATCTTATTATGCCTGATAATGATACGCCCAGAATCCAAGAGTTACATATTTTAGTCATACATATTTTATGTGATATTATCGAACGCAATTGTATGAGTAGAGGGGCATAATGCTCCTCCCTAAGACATTGCATACTTTGCAAAACACTCAAAAAGCAGTTATTAAAGAGACTTTGCAAGATGCACTTTATGAATCTGGCATTCACACGAGACTTTTAGATATAGTCTTTGGACATTATTTTATTTATACGCTTTTAAGCGATGGTATCCTCACACCTGTATTTTTATATGAAAATTGTATTAGCTATAAGCAGTCGCAAGCCTATGGGTTACCCAAACTGCATTTTTGTATGTGTGATGAGATACAAAATAATTTTAATCTAGTAAATAGAGCTCAAACACTCTCAAACCGCCACTATATCGCTAAGATAGCTAAGAAAAATGCTTTTAATGTAAGCATTAAGCAGGGTATGAGTGAAGTAGCATTTTATAATGATTATCCGCTTGAACTTTGCCCAATGTGTAAGTATATTTTACAACAAATGCGTGAAGGAGAGGTGATTAATAGCACATTGAGTGTTTATGTGTTTTCTCACCAGTGGTTAGAGCTTTTAGAATCTAATGCCTCTATTAGACAAAAAGAACTTATCGCTTTGCAAAATGCCAATCTCCTTTGCTACAAATGTAAAAGTTTTATCGATATTGATTCTTCAGTATGGATACACATTAATAAGGGGATTCTCAAAATCTGCTGTTGTTAATTTTTTTCTTGTATTATGGGACCTTTTAAGATTTCACTCAGGCAGGATTTATGAGCTTAACATTAGGTATTGATATAGGAAGCACAACAGCAAAAGTCGCGCTAATGGATAATGATGAAATTATCTTTCAATCTTATGAGAGGCATTATTCAAAAGTGCGTGAAAAAAGCATAGAGATCGTGCAAAAAATCACTGATATAGTCGGTGATAGGGAGCTTAAAGTAGCCATTTCTGGTTCTGCTGGATTTGGTATTTGCAAAGCAAGTGGGATTGATTTTGTGCAAGAGGTCTTTGCCACTGCTACAGCAGTCAAGCATCTTGTGTCTGATGCCGATGCGGTAATTGAGCTAGGCGGAGAAGATGCAAAGATTATATTTCTCACAGGTGGCACAGAGGAACGTATGAATGGCTCGTGTGCAGGTGGGACAGGTGCGTTTATCGACCAAATGGTAACGCTTCTAGCAGTTACCCCACAAGAGTTTGACGCTCTCTCGCTTCAATGCCAAAAAATCTATCCTGTGGCTTCACGTTGTGGTGTGTTTGCCAAAACTGATGTGCAACCACTTTTGAATCAAGGTGTGAATAAAGAGGATATTAGCGCGAGTATCTTTCAAGCGGTAGTGGATCAAACTATCACAGGATTAGCGCAAGGGCGCAAGATTGAGGGCAAGATTCTGTTCCTTGGAGGACCACTCTTTTATTATAAAGGTTTGCAGGAGCGATTTGCCAAAACGCTTAAACTTGATGAAGAGCACGCCATTTTCCCTGATTTCGCACAATATGCAGTAGCCATTGGCGTTTCGCTTGAAGCGCGCAATTTAGAGAAAACTTATACTTGCGCCTCACTGATTGCAGCATTAGAGTCAAGTAAAAAGGCTGCTTCGACAAATAAATATCTTGAACCTCTTTTTGCTTCAAGTGCCGATTATGATGCTTTTATCGCGCGACACGAGAGTGCAAATGTAGAGGAAATAGACATTGAGAAAGCCTATGAGGCAAATAATTATCAAAAAATTGATGTTTATATTGGCATAGATTGTGGTAGCACAACAACAAAGCTTGTAATGCTCGATAATAACAATGCAATTGTGTATCAATACTACAATTCTAATAAGGGCAATCCCGTAGAAGTGATTTCCTCTCAACTCAACTACATTTATACGCATTTTGGTGATAAGATTCACATTAAAGGCAGTGCGGTTACAGGCTATGGGGAAGAGCTTATAAAGGCTGCATTTACCCTTGATTCAGGGCTTGTGGAGACAATGGCGCATTTAAAGGCTGCTAAGCATTTTAATCCTAAGGTAGATTTTATCATCGATATTGGCGGACAGGATATGAAATGCTTTTATATCAAAAATCAAACTATTGATTCTATTATGCTTAATGAAGCGTGTAGCTCTGGATGCGGGAGCTTCATTGAGACGTTTGCAAAATCAATGGGATATGATATACAGACTTTTTCAAAGTTAGGATTGGAATCTAAGCACCCTGTGGAGCTAGGCAGTCGTTGTACGGTGTTTATGAATAGCTCGGTTAAAGAAGCGCAAAAAGAGGGCGCAAGTATTGAGGATATTAGCGCAGGGCTATCTATGAGTGTGGTAAAAAACGCCATCTATAAAGTGATACGCGCTCGTGATGCAGATGATTTAGGGAAGCAAATTGTTGTGCAAGGTGGGACATTCCTCAATAACGCGGTGTTAAGGAGCTTTGAGAAAGAAATCGGTAGGGAAGTGGTGCGTCCTAAGATTAGTGGCTTAATGGGTGCATTTGGCGCGGCATTATACGCTAAGGCTTTGGGCTTAGAGCATTCTACTACGATGAATAAAGAAGAACTATCGTCATTTAAGCATACTGCAACAGCAAGTGTGTGCAAGATTTGTGGTAATAACTGCCAACTAACCATTAATCGCTTTGGCGAGGGTAAAAAGTTTATTTCGGGCAATCGCTGTGATAAGCCTTTGGGATTCAAAAAATTGCTTTTCTTGCCTAATCTCTATGATTACAAGCTCAATAAACTCAAATCTCTCTGTGCGTATGAAAATATGGATAAATCACATCTTACAAAGGGAAAAATTGGCATTCCTTTAGGGCTTAATATGTATGAGAATCTCCCATTTTGGCATACTTTGCTTAGTGAGCTAGGCTATGAAGTGGTGGTTTCTGATGTTAGCACACGTAAAACCTTTGCCATAGGGCAGCATACTATTCCTAGTGATACGGTGTGCTATCCTGCTAAATTATTGCACGGACATATTGAAAACCTCCTCAAAAAAGGCGTGGATAAAATCTTTTATCCCTGTATGAGTTATAGTTTTGCAGGTGATGAGAAGCATAAAGATACTAGTACAAATAGCTACAACTGCCCTGTAGTTGCGTATTATCCCGAGCTTTTGAATGCCAATGTCGATAAATTACGTGAAGTGCAATTTTTCTATCCATATTTTGGTTTACATAAAAAAGAGGAGTTTAAGAAAAAAGGCTTTGAATTTTTCAAAAAAGATCTAAACGTTGATAAAAAAGCATTCTTACAAGCGGTTAATAAAGCCTATGAGGTGCGCGATGAATGGTTGAGTGATATTAAAGAGCAGGGGGAAAAGGCATTGCAGTTTGCCCGAGCAAATAAGCTTAAAGCTATTGTGCTATGCGGACGTCCATATCACATTGACCCAGAAATCAATCACGGCATTGATAAGCTTATTAACTCTTTGGGGCTTGTCGTGCTAAGTGAGGATAGTGTAGGGCATTTAGCAGAAGCGGGAGAACTTCACATTCTTAATCAATGGAGCTATCATTCACGACTTTATAATGCTGCTGCCTTTGTGAGCTGTGATGATAATTTAGAGTTAGTGCAGTTAGTGAGCTTTGGCTGTGGGATAGATTCCATCACTACTGATGAAGTGCGTGAGATTTTAGAATCTCACGGAAAATTCTACACACAGCTTAAAATCGATGAAATCAGTAATCTAGGTGCGGTAAAGATCAGAATCCGCTCTTTGCTTGGTGCTATGGAAGAAAAGCAGGCTCAAAAGAAAGCAAAGGTCTTGCTTGGTTCACACCACATACTTGAAAATGCCTAATTTAATTTCAAAGGATAGTCTATGACACAAAAAATGACACCACATATCAATTCTTGGCAAAGCCCTGATACTCAATCGCTCATCATTAAGCCAGAAAATAAAAGAGAACTTAAACGCGTCCCCTTCACCGCGGAGATGAAGGAAACACACACGATATTAGTGCCTATGATGTTGCCCATACATTTTCAATTACTTGTAAATATCTTGCATTTGCACGGATATAAGGCTGAATTGCTACATAACGATGGAAAAGGCGTAGTAGATGAGGGATTACGCAATGTGCATAATGATACTTGCTATCCTGCCTTGCTTGTTATTGGGCAGATGATTGACGCACTTAAAAGTGGTAAATGGGATTTGGATAAGGTCGCTTTGCTTATCACGCAAACAGGTGGAGGTTGTCGAGCAAGTAATTATATTTATTTATTGCGTAAGGCACTCAACAAAGCTGGGTTTGGTAATATCCCTGTGATTTCACTTAATTTTAGCGGGTTAGAATCCAATCAAGGTTTTAGCGTTACCCGTCCTATGTTGCAAAACTTCCTCAATGCTATTTTATATGGGGATTTGTTAATGCATATTGCTAATCAAACACGGGCTTATGAGAAAAATAAAGGCGATACGGATGCGATGGTGGATAAATGGGTGCGTCGTATTACCACAGAGGGCACGAATGAGGGTTTAAAAAAATATAGTGTTTTAAAAAAAGATTTAAAGCTTATTTTAGATGATTTTGCCTCAATTCCTAGGGATTCTAAGCAAAAGGTACGTGTAGGTATTGTAGGTGAGATTTATATTAAATTTTCTCCACTAGGAAATAATAATTTGGAAGACTTCCTTTTGAATGAGGATTGTGAGGTCGTAATACCTGGATTCTTAGATTTTTGCCTCTATTGCGTGAATGATACGATTGTGGGAAATAAAATGTATGGTGGCACTTTTGTAGAGTCTCTCATTTACCGCGTGGTGTATTGGTTCTTTGCCAATAAGCAATTAGATATGATTAAGATTATTAAGAAGCACGGCGTATTTAGAGCTCCTGCGCCTTTCAAGCATACTAAGAAACTTGCTGATGGCTATGTATCTCAAGCAATGAGTATGGGTGAGGGGTGGCTACTCACTGCTGAAATGCTCGAACTTATTGAACAAGGAGTAGAAAATATCGTTTGCACTCAGCCTTTTGGTTGTCTGCCTAATCACATTGTGGGACGTGGTATGATGAAGGTTATCAAAGAGGGCAATCCTCAAAGCAATATTGTATCTATTGACTATGATCCGGGCGCGACAAAAGTTAATCAAGAAAACCGCATAAAACTTATGCTAAGCAATGCGAAAAAAGCATACCTAGCAAATGCTTAATTTTATAAGGAATTAGATACTCTCTTGTTGAGGTTTGATAGTGAGACTATTGTAAGAAAGCAGTTTGTTTAGATGCCTATTTACTTTGTTTCATAACATCGGTGGAAGTGAGTAAAAATCTAGTAAAACCCTGTTTTTAACATTCTTTATACTAAATGATAGCTAACAAGAAAAGCAGTTAGGTTTGCTAAAATTATGAGGCAGCGTAATTCAAGTAGCTAGGAGCATCTCTTTGTTCTTGTTAGTTTATTTTGTTATAAAAGAAATTTGAAATATTACTAGGTAAAAATGCACTAGGCAGTTTTGTCAAAAAACATACTATTTTTTAAAAGCTTGTGCTAAAATTTAATGTATTTTTTAGTATACTTTTTTCTAATTTTTATGTGCTCAAATAATTATTGATTACACACAATTATCATCTCTTAAACTATAAAACTAAAGGAGTTTGCTCTATGCTAGAGGCAACCATTACGCCCAGCCGACATTCGTATGTAAAAGACAAGTTGCAAGAGGGCTTAAATCGCTTTATTACACACGAGTCGTTCGGGGGGATTCTACTCGCTTTTTGTGTGATAGCCGCAATGCTTGTAGCAAATTCCTCTTATGCTGATTTGTATTTTGAATTTTTTCGTAGTGAGTTTGGGGCATTTTTTGGTGATTCTGTCTTTAAAATGAGTTTGCAGGAATTTATCAATGATGTGTTGATGTCTTTTTTCTTTTTGCTTGTGGGATTAGAAATGAAACGTGAAATGCTCTATGGGGAACTTGCGGGATTCAAAAAAGTGAGTTTTTCTTTTCTTGCGGCATTTGGTGGCATTGTTTGTCCGGTAATGATTTATTTGTATTTTAATAGTGACACAGCCTATCAGCACGGCTTTGGCGTGGCTATGAGCACGGATACTGCCTTTGCACTCGGGCTTATTATGTTGCTTGGCGATAAAGTGCCTAAGATTCTCAAAATTTTTCTTGTAACGCTTGCTGTGGCTGATGACTTAGGGGCAATTTCTGTAATTGCTATTTTTTATTCTGATAATATTAGTATGCAGTGGATTTATCTTTCATTGTTGCTTATAGGGGTGCTTATTTATCTTAATTATCGTGATACCAAATATCTATCTCTGTATTTTTTAGTAGGTATTTTGTTGTGGATTTGTGTGCATCATAGTGGGATTCACGTAACTATTGCTGCGGTGATTTTAGCTATGGCAATCCCGGGAAGAACACGTGTGAATAGACGATATTTTATCAATATGCTAAAAGAGTTCGATAAGATGAAAGTAGCCACAAATGGCTGGGACGATATTCTTCACGCTAAAGAAGTTGAAAAAATGGGTTTTTGGAAAGGAAGCTTAAAAAATATTAAAAATTTTATATTCGCTCAAGATGTGGAAAAAAAGATTGATATGGCAAAAACTTCACAATTAGTGCATATGCTTGATACCATAGGTACTTACTCGCGCTATGCGCAAAATCCACTTATACGGCTTGAAATGGCATTGCAGCCTTTATGTGCATATTTTTTTGTACCGCTTTTTGCCTTTGCTAATGCAGGAGTATCACTCCATAGTGGCATTGATATTAGTCTTAATAGTGTGATGTTAGGCACAATTTTAGGTTTAGTAGTAGGCAAGCCCATAGGTGTACTTCTATTTTGCTTTTTAGGAGAAAAACTCAATCTCGCTACACGTCCAAAAGATCTAAATTATGGGCATATTTTGTCAGTAGGTATGATTTCTGGCATTGGCTTTACGATGTCTATGTTTGTCGCAAATCTCGCTTATAAAGATGATATGATGAGTATTGATATGTCTAAAATCTCTATTTTAGTAGCAAGTTCAATAGCGGCTATACTTGGGCTTTTGGCAGTATATGTTAGCACGAGAAATCAGCAAGAGCAAGAGGAATATATAGAGGAGAATAAAAATCAAAAAATTGAAGATGAGATTCAAAAGCTTAGAGATACGCAAAGTGTCATTTAAGCCTACAATAAAGGAGTAAAGATGAAACCTAAACAAAATAGAATTTCACAAGCCTTAAGTAGTTTTATTCGTGCAGAATCTTTTAGTGGTATTTTTCTCTTTTTCTGTGCTGTGAGTGCAATGATTGTGGCAAACTCTCCCTTATCGCATTTGTATCACACATTTTGGGAGCAGCCCTTTGGCTTTAGTTTTGCTGGAGGATTCTATGGCTTTAGCATTCACGATTGGATTAATGATGTGTTAATGTCAGTTTTCTTCCTTATGGTGGGGCTAGAAATCAAACGTGAAATACTCTTTGGAGATTTATCCGGGTTTCAAAAGGCGGCTTTTCCGGTTATTGGGGCAATAGGTGGTATGGTCGCACCCGGTATTATTTATTATGCCCTTAATATGGGAACGCCCTCTTATCACGGCTTTGGAATCCCTATGGCGACAGATATCGCCTTTGCTTTAGGCGTGATTTTACTACTTGGCAAACGAGTGCCTTTAGCCCTCAAAGTATTTTTGGTAACACTTGCTGTGGCCGATGACTTGGGCGCTATCGCTGTGATTGCAATATTTTATCCCTCGCCTGAAGGTTTGCATTTGATGTATTTAGGTTTAGCCGTAGTGATTATTGTCATTCTGAGCTTTATGAATCATATCGGTGTGCGTCATTTAGGCGTGTATATCGGTATAGGGATTATATTGTGGTTTTGTGTGCATCATAGTGGGATTCACGCTACTATCGCGGCAGTGGCGTTAGCATTTTGTATTCCCGTGAAGCCTAAAATCGAAAGTAAAGAGTTTATTGAAGTCGTGCAGCAAATGATAAAGATTTTTGAGAGTAAGGACAAAGAGCGCAAAAATATTTTGCTTGATACACAGCAAATGAGTGCTATTGATGAGGCGGGAAGAGATTTTAGCAAGGTGCAAAATCCGCTTTTGCGTTTAGAACATGCCTTACAGCCTATATGTGCGTTTGTTATTATGCCGCTTTTTGCCTTTGCTAATGCAGGTGTAGATATTCGCGGGGAGGTGAATTTCCACATCGACCATATTATGCTAGGCATTATGTTTGGGCTTGTTGTGGGTAAGCCTGTGGGGATTTTAGCCCTTACATTTTTATGCGAAAAATGTAAAATCGCCGCTCGTCCTCACGGTGTATCGTGGAGTCATATTTTTGGCGCAGGAATGCTTGCTGGTATTGGCTTTACAATGTCTATGTTTGTTTCAAACCTTGCCTTTGATGAAATAGAATCTGCCAATGTGGCAAAAATAGCCATTTTACTTGCCTCAAGTATAGCTGGAATCTTAGGCTCTCTGTATTTGGTAGTAAATCATTTCATCACAAACAAAGCTAAATCTTAACTATTCTAAGATAGAATCAGCCTCTTTATTTTAATCTCAAAGGATTACTTATGCAAGGTCAAGGTGGAATGCAAGAGACTTTAATGTCATTACTTCCTATCGTATTTTTTATAGCGATTTTCTATCTACTTCTTATTCGCCCGGCAAATGTGAAAAGAAAAAAACATCAAGAGATGATTAACGCATTGCAAAAGGGTGATAAGATTATTACCACAGGGGGATTGATTTGTGAGATTGTGAAGCCTGAAAAGACATTTTTTAGTGTGCGCTTAAATGATGATACTATTGTTCGTCTCTCTCGTGAGTTCATCGCTTATAAGCTTGATGAGAGCGATACAACCCAAGAATCATAGTAAATGGCAAAGCAACATATCCAGCCCTCTCATACGACTCAAAAGAGCTTCAATTATAGGTTTTTAGCACTTATAATTGCTGCATTACTTGGGATTTTTTTTTCTCTGCCCTCTTTTACCGATATGAGCGGACGTAAAATCTCTTTAGGGCTTGATTTGCAAGGTGGGCTAAACCTCCTTTTGGGTGTGAAAACACAAGAGGCAATTAAAGCGCGATTTGCCTCCCTCGCTTCACAGATTGATTTTGATACAAAACGTGAGAAGATTCTCATTGATAATCTTAAGGCAAGTGAGGATAGCGTGAGCTTTGAGCTTTTTGATATTGATGAAAAACCTAAGCTTGATGACATTCTCTCTCGAATTAATGGGCTATATATCAATGAGCGAGAGGGTAGGTATTTTATCACTTTCACACCTGAATATGAAGAGGAGATTCAAAGTAGTGCCATAGCTCAAGCTATTGGCACGATTCGCAATCGCCTTGATGAGTTTGGCTTGAGTGAACCAAGCGTAACGCAGCAAGGCAAAGAGAATATACTTGTGCAGCTCCCCGGTATTAAGACAATAGAAGAAGAACAGAGGGCAAGGGATTTGATTGCTAAGCCCGCGCATTTGCAAATGATGGCAGTAGATGAGGAGCGTAATGCACGAGTAAGCACGATGAGTGAGCTAGAGGCGCAAAAATATAATGATGTGATTTTGCCCTTTGTTAATACAAGTGAGTTGCAAAAGCTTGAAAAGCAGCTTCTTATGTTTAAAGAGGAAATGGCAAGTATTCCCACACATTCTCGCACACAGGACAATACGCAATATATGAATCTTGAAGCACAAATAGAATCGCTTGAATATGATGTGCGTGTTAAAAAAGCACAATCTAATCAAGTGATTCTACTCAAAGCTGTGCCTATACTTGATGGCTCGATGATTACAGACGCACGTGCAGCTTTTGACCACAATAATCAATCCATTGTGAGCTTTAGCCTTGATGCGAAAGGCGCAAAGATTTTTGGCGAATTTTCCGGGGCGAATGTAGGCAAGCGTATGGCGATTGTGCTTGATGGCAAGGTGTATTCTGCACCTGTGATACGTGAGAGAATCGGCGGAGGAAGCGGACAAATTAGTGGAGGTTTTAGCATAGAGGAAGCGAGCGATTTAGCCATTGCGCTTAAAAGTGGAGCATTACCTGCGCCAATGGAAGTGCTTGAAAAGCGAAGTGTGGGACCAAGCTTGGGCGAAGATTCTATTCGGGCGTCAATGATTGCGCTTATTAGCGGATTTGCATTAGTGGTTGTCTTTATGATGATGTATTATGCACTTGCAGGAGTGATTGCTGTAATTGCCTTATTTGTGAATATTGTGCTGATTATTGCTGTAATGGCGTGTTTTGGTGCGAGTTTGACATTGCCGGGTATGGCAGGCATCGTCTTAACGGTGGGTATGGCAGTTGATGCAAATATTATTATCAATGAAAGAATCCGCGAGGCATTACGCGGGGGCTTTGGTATAGCAAAATCCATAGAAATGGGTTATGCGAATGCTTCAAGGGCGATTTTTGATTCTAATCTCACTACGCTTATTGCCGCTGTGCTGCTCTATGGCTTTGGAAGTGGAGCGATAAAGGGCTTTGCTATCACTATGGGCATAGGTATAAGCGCGTCTATTTTAACAGCTATTATCGGCACACACGGCATTTATCAGGCTATTTTGGGTTGGATTACAAAGAGTGGGAATATCCCTTTGTGGTTTGGGATTACACTCCCTCCTAAAGATAGTGCACAAGCACCTTTAAGGAGCAAATAATGGAGATTTTTAAGAAAGTAAAAGTATATGACTTTGTCAAATATAGCTCCTATGGGCTAGTTATATCAAGCATTTTGATTATTGTTTCATTTGTGCTACTTGGCTTGAAGGGCTTTAATTTAGGCATTGACTTTGCTGGAGGCTCTATCGTGCAGTTGCAATACACACGGGCTGCGCCATTGCCACAAATCCGCGAATTACTCACCCAAGATGAGCGATTTAAAAATTCTCAAGTAAGTGAATTTGGTTCTAAGGAGGAGGTGTTGCTTAAAATCCCTTATACCCCAAGTGAAGCCAATGAGGATATTTCTAAGGATATTGTAACCCTTTTAGAGCCAAGTGGGAGTTTTGAACTACGTAGGGTGGATTCTGTAGGTCCTAAAGTGGGCGATGAATTAAAGAAAAATGGTATTATTGTCTTGACACTCGCGCTTGTGGCGATGATGGTTTATATTTCATTTCGCTATGAGTGGAGATTCTCACTTGCTGGTGTGTTAGCACTCGTGCATGATGTGATTATTGTCTCTGGTGCGGTGATATTGGCAAATGTGGATTTTAATCTTGATGTTTTGGCCGCACTGCTTACGATTATTGGCTATTCTATTAATGATACGATTATTATCTTTGATAGAATTCGTGAGCAAATGCTTATTAAGCGTCAAAAAGATATGAAATATGTGATTAATGAGGCGGTTTCTTGCACGCTTTCAAGGACATTGCTTACATCTCTCACAGTGTTTTTTGTGGTGCTTACACTTTATCTTTTTGGTGGTGAAATCATCGTAGGATTCTCGCTGCCTATGCTGGTGGGCGTGATAGTGGCTACTTGTAGCTCTATGTTTGTTGCGCCACGTTTGGCATTGCTCTTTGGATTTAATTTAGATGAGTATTATCAAAAAGAAGCTAATAAGCTTAAAAAGCAAGAGGAAAAGAAGCGATTACGTGCGATGTATGAGCAAGGTCGTCTATAAAGGAGTAAGGTATGGATTGGGGTAGGGTATTTTTTGTCTTTTTTAGCTTGATGAGTTTGACTTTCACACTTGGTTTTTTGTATGAGAATAATATCATTATACTTTTTATTGCCACAGCGATTAATTTTATCGCTACAACTTTGCGTATAGGGGTGAAAAATAGCCTTTCAGCTGAGCTTTTTGCTAGTTCACTTGTGGCAGACTTTCATCTCATACCTGCTTTTATTTTTCTGCAAGTTTTTGGGGATATTGAAATCGCTACAGCACTTGTTGTAGGTGCGGCGGTGGCAAATCTATTTTCTATGATTTTACTTTGTATAGGCGGGGCGAAGGCTAAAGAGAGTGATTACTAGATAAAAGGCGGTATATGAAGCACACATTATGCAGGATAACCTTTTTTTCTCTGCTTAGTTTGTGTGGTGTTGCTTTTAGTGCCTGTGCGACTTATAAACTCGAAGTTTCAAATGTATCCTTGTATAATGAGGGGGTGCAGATAGTGGATTCCATAAAGACAAAAAGCAAAGTGCGCCTTGAAGTAGGGCAGCATAAAGTGGGAAGTGCTAGTAGCATACCCTTAGCGCTTTTTGTATCTGCTGCTAATCTTTCTGCTCAATCAGTAATTTTTGATAGAAACAATGTATTGCTCTATCAAAATGGCAAACTTTTACCATCTTTAAGCAATGAGGAGATAAAAAGTGGCAGTTTTGATTATAGCTATATTATAGAATCTTATCATCTTTATATCCCGCCTGCTCCTGTACCAAGCCAATCTGTTGTGATAGCCTCGCCCTTTATTTATCGTGGGTATTGGGGAGGAGGATTCTATATTTATAATGATATGGTTTTTTCTGCGCGTGAGAGAATGCAGCGGCGAATAGAGCTTGAGGGGCAAAGGGCTAAACGTGCTATCATTATCTCAAGCGCATTGCAAAAAAATACGTTAGAACCTAAAGGTATGCCACGAGGAGGATTTGTGATATATTCACCTTCGGTATTGCAGGCAGGAGAGGTTGATATACGCGTTCGCGTGGGTGATGAGGAACATAGTTTTACTTTAGAGATTGTGAAGTAGGAAAGAAACGATGAAAACATTTGCTATGTATATGTTAGGAGGCATAATTGTGAGTTTATGCTTTATGGCTTGTGGTGAGAGTAAAACCCAAGAGGAGCATTCATCTACACAGGAGCAAGGGCAAATACCCTTTAAACTCCAAGGCAATGAGAATTTGGATGCCCTTATGGATAAAATTCTTATGCAGTATGCACCTTTAAGCGGAAATACGCACTTTTTTGATACTAGAGAGATACAAGCCGATAGCACACAATTTACACCCATAGATGAACAACGCAATAAAATTTACCATCTTCTTTATGAAGCATATAAGGAGAATCGGGCTCATTATATAGAGAGCGCTTTGCTTGAGAGTGTTTTGGGCACACAGAGAGAATGGAATGTGCTATCCACTTCAGCACAGCCTTATATGGAAATCCCTTCTTTAGAACGTTTAGATACAGATATAGTCCTTGCTCTTAGTCTTTTGTTTTTGAATGACAATAAGGGTGATAGTAGTGAATTTGATAAACTACTTAAGCAGCAATATCAAAGCGCCAAGGGAAGCGGTACATTAAGCACGATTATAGAATCCCAAATCCAAGCACGACTTTTAGCCCTTTATGGCTTATATCATTTAGATGCAATCAATCAAAATATGGAGCATTTAGCCACGCATCAGGTACGTGTGAGCCTAGAATCAGACCTAGAGCAATATAAAGATTTTATTTTAAAAGAACATTTTGATGTATATCAAAAGGCTTTTTCTCTTCTTAAGGAAGAGATTCTCAAACAACAAGCCCCTATGGATAGAATCTTGGCAAAACTCCTTGAGTATCCACAATCCTTAAATACATCCTTAACGGACAATGATGATATATATTCACATATTGAGCATTTAAAAAATGCTTATGAGATATTTAAAACGCATAGCTTTAATAGCCCCCAAGTCCAAGATATCATCAGCATTGCACAAAATCCTTTGAAGAATGTGTATAGCAACACATTGATAGCAAATTACCTTTATGGGCTTGATTATTTGAGTTTAATGTTTTTAGATGATAATGGGCAGAGCAATATTCCTTTAGCGCTAGACTATTTGCAAAAAGATTTTAAATCCTATCAAATTACGCAACATCGGTTTGATGCAGCTTTATTCCAAAACTATATATCTTCGATATTTATAGGTGCGTATTTTTTGTCTCAAACGTATAAAGATCAGGTTTATTTTGAAGAGTTATTGCGTCTTATTCGAGCTGAAATATCACAATATAATGATGTAATGAGTGAAAAGGATAAGGAGTTATATCAAGATGCGCTTTTTATCTTAGGACAAACTGATAAGAGTAAGTTTCTAGCCATTACATTTGTGGATAATAGACCAAAGGAAGAAGAAGGTTATGTAAAAATCCCACTTGTACTTTCTCCGCAAGAAAATGCACATATTAGAAGTATTATGTCTAAAGAGAAAAATACCGCAGAGGAGCACAAAGATGTATGTCTTAATCCAAGCGATATAAGTTTTATGCTGGCTTTGACATACCAAGCTTACAAAATGCAAGGTTTTGAGGGTGTTGCCCCAGAAATGTTTCAAATTCGGCTTGATGAAGTTTTTGATATAGAGCAATTCCGCCAATTACCGCTTTCAAGGCATTTAATCGATTTTGATACTTTTATGGTTTTGGGCGTGGCTGATAAGCAATGTTATGCGCAGGAATTAGATGTGAGTGAGCGTTTGGCTGTGCTTGAGGCAAAGGAGCAGATTTGTGGATATAATTTGTATTTTGATAAAGAAAACGGATTCGTGGTTGATGATATTCTACCCTCTCGAGTCTTAGAGCAAACAGCCGATGGCAATATTTACTATCGCTTAAAAGTGGCCGATATGAATCTTAATCAATTTCTTTTTCATAATGATGAAAATGCACTGAGTGCGTTAAAGCAAGCAGATAATACAGGGGAGATATTACCTGTGCTACTTACATTTTTCCCTCATATGCAGACATATCTAAACAATCGCCTTTTACCTAATGAGGCAAATGAAATTATTAAAAGAGCAACGCCTAGGTCTTGTAAGTAATATTTATGCGTTTGTTTTGATTTTCATTCTAAATTCTTTGCGTTTTTTTGCTTCTTCAAAACGTCTTTTTTCGTTTTCAGTAGTGGGGTTAAGTGGGGGAATCTGCACCTTTTTGCCATTGCTATCAATGGCTACCATTGTGAAATAGCAACTATTGCAATGTGTCACAAAGCGATTTTTAATATCTTCACTAATCACTTTGATCCCTACTTCACAGCTACTACTCCCTACATAATTCACAGAAGCGAGGAAAATCACTAAAGAACCAATAGGAATAGGATTCTTAAACACCATACCATCTACACCGATAGTTACCACACCACAGCCACAATATCGCGTAGCACACGCATAAGCGACTTGGTCGAGGAGCTTCATTAGCTCTCCTCCGTGCATTACTCCGCTAAAGTTTGCCATACTTGGTGAGGCAAGCACACTCATTGTTAAGCATTTGGGGTCGAAGATGTCTTCCATGTGTTTGTATCCTCCAAAAAAGATAATTTTATTTTAAACTTTATAAGAGATTATTATGCGATGACAAGGTTACTACTTATGTAAATAAACGGTAAGAGTGCTTATTTTTATCTCTCTAGTGTCCATAAAAGTAACCTTAATTCTATGCTTTTGTATCATCTAATGTCTAAAAAGAGAAAAAATTGCTGAAAATAATTAAAGTTTTTTTGTTGTAGAACGATATGTATTTCAACCTAAAGGCAGGGACGCCTCTAAGGAAAAAATACATAAAGGAGTTACTATGGCTTTTCAAGTCAATACTAACGTTAATGCGCTTAACGCGCACGCTCAATCTACCTTTACTCAATATAATCTTAAAAATTCAATGGAGAAATTGAGTTCAGGTCTTCGTATTAATAAGGCTGCAGATGATGCTTCAGGTATGACAATTGCTGATAGTTTGCGTTCTCAAGCAAGTGCATTGGGGCAAGCTATTAGAAATACAAATGATGGTATGGGGATTATTCAAATCGCGGATAAAGCGATGGATGAGCAAATCAAAATCCTAGATACTATCAAAACTAAAGCTGTTCAAGCAGCTCAAGATGGGCAAAGCACGCAATCACGTTCAATGATTCAAATGGACATTAAACGTTTGATTGAAGGTTTGGATAATATTGGGAATACAACTACTTATAATGGTATGGCATTGCTCTCTGGTGCATTTTCTAATAAAGAGTTTCAAGTGGGTGCATATTCTAACCAATCTATTAAAGCTTCTATTGGTGCGACTACTTCTGATAAAATCGGGCAAGTGCGTATTGAGACAGGAGCATTAGTGACAGCTTCTGGTGATGTTACTATAACATTTAAGAATGTAGATGGTGTAAATGACGTAACTCTAGAATCTGTGAAAATTTCTTCATCTGCAGGGACAGGTCTAGGTGTTTTGACTGAAGTTATCAATAAAAACTCCGATAAGACAGGTATTCGTGCCACAGCAAATGCGATTACTACTTCGGACGTATCTATTGCGAGTGGAAGTTTAGCAGGCGTAATGATTAATGGTATCTCAATTGGTGATATTATTGGAATTAAGAAAAATGATAGCGATGGTCGTTTAGTGCAGGCTTTCAACGCAGCTACAATGCACACAGGTGTGGAAGCTTACACAGACAACCTTGGACGCTTAAATTTACGAAGCACAGATGGACGCGGTATTGATTTGAGGGCGACTGGTGCAGTCCAGGGGCAAGGTGATCAGGCTATCCAGACTCTCAACGGTGGGCAAAGTATCACAAATGGCTCTACTAACTATGGACGCCTTTCATTAGTGCGAACTGATGCAAGAGATATTGTGATTTCTGGTGTAAATATCAGCTCAACAGGTTATACTGATGAAACAAAAGTTGCTCAAACAACAGCGAATCTTAGAGATGTAACTGGTGTATTTAACGCTGATATAAAATCTGCTTCAGGCGCAAACTACAATGCCGTTATCGCAAGTGGTGGTGCAGACCTTGGCGCTGGTGTGACAAGTCTTAGGGGTGCGATGGTAACAATGGATATTGCAGAATCTGCGCAAAAAATGCTTGATAAGATTAGAGCTGACCTCGGTTCTGTTCAAGGGCAAATGGTAAGCACAGTAAACAACATCACTATTACTCAAGTGAATGTTAAGGCTGCTGAATCTGGCATTCGTGAAGTAGATTTTGCGGCTGAAAGTTCAGAGTTTAGTAAGCTCAATATTCTTGCTCAATCTGGTAGCTATGCACTTTCTCAAGCAAATGCTATCCAGCAAAATATCTTAAGACTTCTTAACTAATTAAGATATATTCAACTTCTTTTCCTCCTCTGCAACAAGGGGAGGTTATTCCCTTTCTTAATATTCTCTTATATAAATACTAAAGATTTGGTTTTGTAATCCGCTAGAATTTCTTTTGTAAAATTTAAGTTTAAATCTTATTTGGGTTTTGAAAGACTTATTGACCGATAGATTGATTGTTTTGATAGTAATAGTAGCGATTTTAAGCGATAATGTGGCACGCCCGAAGGGAGTCGAACCCCTAACCCCCAGATCCGAAGTCTGGTGCTCTATCCAATTGAGCTACGAACGCATTTGAAAAGTTATAAAATATGGGGTGGGTGATGGGGTTCGAACCCACGACCCTCAGAGCCACAACCTGATGCTCTAACCAGCTGAGCTACACCCACCATATAAAAAGAAGCAATGGTCGGGGCGAAAGGATTCGAACCTTCGACCCCTTGGTCCCAAACCAAGTGCGCTAACCAGACTGCGCTACGCCCCGACATAAAAGGGCGCTATTATAATACAACCTTATTTTTTTGTCAAGGATATTTCTTGAGCAAGAGGCTTGTATCTTGCCTCTGATGCTTTTGTGTTAATTGTAGTTGTTTCCAAGGTTTTTTGTTATTTCTCTTTATATGGAGCAAAATATCCAGCTCAAAAACCAACACTATGGCTTAAGAATATCAAGATTCTCATCATAATCT
>ERZ778516.223-NODE-223-length-49512-cov-11.589098_pt1 | contig 49512 bp, 43 predicted proteins | sample MGYA00510342_ERZ778516 | MGnify/ENA primary metagenome ERZ778516 (study PRJEB29527, sample SAMN07138961) | mouse gut metagenome | material: feces | host: mouse | place: China:Nanjing | collected 2016-01-25 ...
CTTACTTTTTCGATTTTCATTACATCACTCCCTTAATTAATGTCTTATGGTATATACTATTAATATAAAATTGCAAATGTCAACTTGAAGTAACCAAAGTATATAAAAAATCAATATGATAGTCAAGCGCATTACGCATATATTTTTTAAAATTTTTATAAAATTTCACATTTTTTGAAAAAAAAGCTTGCCAAACACCTGTAAGATGTGTTATAACAGTTTCAAGAGATGCTTACACCCTTAGTCAGAAAGGAGTATAAGTATTCAAACATCAATTTTGTCCGACAAATACCGTATTGTTTCCAGTATAGGAGCAGGGAACAGTAGCCGGGTATTTCTAGCCGAACATAGGAAGCTGAAGGCTTATCGCGCTGTAAAATGTATGAAAAAAACAGCAGATGAAAAGTGCCCGCAGTTCCTTCTGGAAGCAGATCTTCTAAAAAATCTGAAACATCCTGGTATCCCCACTATTTATGATGTAGAAGAAGATAATGAAAATTATTATATTATAGAAGAATATATCCAGGGACAATCATTAGAAGCCTATGTGCTTTATCAAGATTGTATTTCCATAGATACAGCCGTCTGTATGGCATTGCAGATTTGTGATGTGATCAAGTACCTGCATGGACAACAGCCAGAACCGGTGATCTATCAGGATCTAAAGCCGGAACACATTATATTATGTGGAAAACGGATTGTTTTAATCGATTTTGGCATCTCATCTTATATTACCACAGGTGGAAATACATTCCAAAATTTTGGAACCGAAGGCTTTGCGCCGCCTGAAAAATATCAGGGGATTCCCTGTGACTTTCGGGCAGATATCTACAGCATCGGAAAAATACTGCTGTATATGGCAGAAAAGATACCGCCGCAAGAGTTCCAATATCTGAAACCGTTTGTCGAAAAAGCAGCCGCCTATTCCAGAGAAGAACGCTATCCTTCGATTGAAGCGTTGGAAACGGATTTAAACGGTCTGCAAAGAGACATCGATCAATTTTCTCAGCACAAACAAAACGAGCATCTCTTATCAAAAATCACAGCAGAAATCGCGGTAGCAGGATCGCAAAGGCGTGTAGGAACGACACATTTTGCAATATCGCTGACATGTTTCTTGAATCAAATCCACAAAAACTGTATGTATCAGGAGTATCACGACTCGGACTGTATCAGGCTGTTAGCAGAGGAAACGGGCAGCTTTACAAGAAAAGACGGGTCTGTTGCCTATGAAAAGTTTCGGGGAATGCCCTATTATGGAGAAGGCATTGCAAAAAAATGTCAGGAAAACGGGCTGTATGTGCAGGATTATGGCATACAGGTCAAAGAGCTGTCAGAACAAAAGAAACGATGGATCGTTGTAATGGGAACCAGGCAGTGGGAAATGGAGCAGACGAAAAAGATGATTGCAAAGATCAGTATGTGTGAAAATCTTGTACTCGTATGCAATTATGGCGACCGGGCGCAGGCAAAATGGATCGCGCGGACATACCACCGTCGTGTATACTGCTTTCCGCTGGATGCAGACCCGTTTCGTATGACTGGGGAGAAACGGAGATTTTTTCAAAAGCTGCTGCGGCAGGAAGGATGGTGAAAAAACTGAATGGATTTTCAATCAAAAGGCTGAAAGAAAAAGCCAGTATAGGGATTGTAGGGATTGGAACGGGCTGTGGAGCGACACATCTGACGATCGCGCTCGCAAACTATATGCAGTCTGCACTTGGAAAAAAGACCGCGGTCATTGAACTGTCAGGGCAGCAGGAGCTAAAGGATCTGATCAAAAAGGAGGGCGGAAAGAAGCAAAAGCTGCTTGGTGTTTCTTATTATACGGATGGCTGCGGCACAAACGTACCGGATATTATGAACAGTACTTATGAAGCTGTAATTTTAGATCTGGGCGCGGATTATATGGCGGCAAGAGAAGAGTTTTTAAGATGTGACCGCAAAATTGTCGTAGGGAGCATCAGCCCCTGGAAAGTCATTGCTTATGAGCGTTTCTTAAATCATATCACTGCAACTGAAAACTATGAAGCCTGGGAATTTCTTGTTTTGTTTGCGAATATGCTGGATAAGAAAACGATACAAAAAAGATATGGAATGCATCTGTTAAGCATCCCCTGGATTGAAAATCCGTTCTACCTGAAACAGGAAGATCTGATATTTTTACAGCGAATTATTTAATCATAGCAGAAAGCTGGTGAACGGTCATTATCAAGTACCGGACAAGGATGGCACTGCTGTATGGCGCGGTAGGAGCGTGTATTGTGGGGATACCGCTTGCTGCATTGCTGATTCTGCAAATTTGCAGCAGTACGGCATTAAAGCGGCAGGTCATAGATTATAAGCAGTTGGAAAAACAGGGGCTGTATTTGCATGTATGGACGTTAAAACAGGATATCCCTGCCAGGGAAAAAGTTACAAGAGCAGATCTGTTACAGAAAAAAATATGGGTTCCTGAGACAGAGTATCCGACGTATGTTACACAGATTGGACAGATTACAGGCAAAAAGGCAAAGAAAGCACTGAAAAAAGGCGCCGTTATCCGGGCGGATATGCTTTACAGCAAAAAGAAAGCAGGGTAACAGGCAAATAAGAACAGGCACAATATGGGGAATGGATTTTATTACAAATATCTTATCACAATCGTTAATTTAATAATTCCGCAGCAGTCTGGATCATCCGGTCTGTAAGGGCTCTGCATATTGCTGTCTGAAAAAGGTGGAAGGGATGGACAAAAAACAATTATTTATCGAATTAAAGGGGATTCAGGGACGGGGGATTATGATTTTTTTGGAAGGCGAGCAAAGTACGCCTGAGACCGTTACGGATCTGTTATGCGTACAGGAAGAAAAAAGCTCTTATATGAGAGACTATGTGTATGATAAGGGGGTGCTGACAGAACTGCATTTTGACAAAGTACAAAACGAGTAATTAAAAACAAATCATTCACATATATGGAGAAGGAAACCTCAATGCCTGTCAAAGTATATGTAAACATAGGTTGATAAAGCGGACAGGCGGAAATGGTATGGGGATATCGGTTTTCGCCTGTTTGCATAACTTTTTCTGTGTGAAGGCTTTACACGTTATGAGCAATCCGTTATAATACAAGCTATAATAAAAAGGTAGTTTACATTGGAGATAGATGCACACAGGAGGAAAAACAATGAACAAGAAAGTAATACCAGTTATAGCCGTACTATCTTTGATTTTTATTATACTTGTGGGTATTATTGTAGGGAAAAAAATAAAACAGATAATGCCAAGTACCGAACAGCAGGATCTTGAGGCCTATTTTGGGATCACGTCGGATGACGAGGCAGCGATTGAACTGAATTATGAGCTGGTCGAAGAAAAGGCAATGCTTAGAGATGGTGCGGTTTATCTGGATTTTAATTATGTACATGACTATTTAAACGATCGTTTTTATTGGGATGAAAATGAAAATATACTGCTGTATACGACATCTTCGAATGTGGTAAAGGCGTCAGCAGACAGAAAAGATTATTATATAGGAAGAAAAAAAGACAGCAAGCCATATAAAATTGTGCTGATTGATGCGGACAAGACGTTTATCGCTCTTGATTATGTGGCGCAGTATACGAACCTGACGTATGAACGGTTTGAACAGCCAAACCGGATTCTCTTGCAGACCGAATGGGGGACTGTAAAAAAGGCGCCGGTAAAGAGAAAAACACAGCTCCGCGTAAAAGACAGTGTAAAGAGCAATATATTAAAAGAACTGACAAAAGAGGATATCGTTACAAAGCTAGAAGACGGCGATGACTGGGCGAAGGTAACGACAGAGGACGGCTTGATCGGTTTTGTGCAGAACAAACGGCTGGGCAGTGAAAAAGAAGAAACACTGAGCAACGACTTTGAGGAAGATACGTTTCTGCATCAGATCAGGGATTATGCCATTAATATGGGCTGGCACCAGGTGACCGTACCAGAAGCGAACAGTTCCATCGCAAGTGTGCTGCAAAATTCCAAAGGGCTGAATGTGATCTCTCCGACCTGGTTTTATTTAAACGACAACGACGGAAATATTGCGAACCTGGCGAGTGCGGACTATGTGAAGTACTGCCACGACCAGGACGTAGAAGTATGGGGGCTGGTCAGCAATCTGGAAAATGCGGAGGTCAGTACAACCGAAGTGCTTACACATACCTCCAAGCGGGAAAACCTGGAAAACCAGATTATTGCGGCGGCGATCCAGTATGGGTTAGATGGGATCAATGTGGACTTTGAAGCGTTGGAATCCGCGGTAGGCGAAGGATTTATTCAGTTTATCAGAGAGCTGTCCTTAAAGTGTGACGGGAACGGCATTGTATTGTCGGTAGACAACTATGTATCGTCTGAATATACAAAATTTTATGACAGAGAAGAACAGGCTGTCTTTGCGGATTATATTATTGTGATGGCTTATGATGAACATTATGCGGGATCAAAAGAAAGCGGTTCGGTCGCTTCCCTTGGATTTGTGACAAAAGGCGCCGATGACATCTTAGAAGAAGGCGTGCCGGCGGAACAGGTAATTTTGGGAATGCCGTTTTATACAAGAGTATGGGCGGAAAAGCTCAAAGACGGAAACGGAGATGATGTGGAATCCGCGTCTGAGGATTATGTGCCGTACGAGCTGTCCAGCGAAGCAGTGGGAATGCAGTCTGCACAGCGTTTGATGGAAGTCAACGGCGCAGAAAAAAAATGGCTGGATGATGTCGGCCAGTATTATACAGAATATGTCAATGGTGATACGACATATAAGATCTGGTTTGAAGACGTCAAATCGATCGAAGAAAAGCTCAAGGTCATGAGTTCGCACGGATTTGCCGGCGCTTCTTTCTGGAAGCTGGGGCTGGAAGATCCTGCGGTATGGAATACCATTATGAAATATATGAACCGCAAATAAGCAGCAGTCAGGCGGTTAGCGTTGCCCGTGGGATGCCGGAAAGAAACAGGGATGGATTTTACTGTTTTGTCATATGTATAGTAATATAAAACTCTGGAGGCAGACCATTTGAAACAACGATTGGAATTAATCATGTCAGTGATCGTGCTGATCTGTGCCTGCATTCTTGCCAGGACGAGCGCTGTGTATGTGACCGGACGCCAGGTGGAAAAGCAGAAAAACTGCATTGTCGTGGATGTAGGGCATGGCGGCTTTGATTCCGGCAAAGTAGGCGTAAACGGAGAGTTGGAAAAAGATATTAATCTACAGGTCGCGTTAAAGCTGAAGGCTGCATTGGAAGCAAAGGGAATGCAGGTGGTTATGACGCGCGAGGACGATCAGGGATTGTATGATGCGGACGCCAGCAATAAAAAAGCGCAGGATCTGCAAAGGCGCTGTGAACTGATTAACAAAGAAAATCCGATTATGACGGTCAGTATTCATCAAAACAGCTATACAAGCCCGCAGATCAAAGGTGCACAGGTCTTTTACTATACGACTTCCAAGGAAAGCAAGGAGCTGGCTGAGACGGTGCAAAAGACACTGATTGAACAGGTAGATCCAGACAATCACAGACAGGCAAAAGCAAATGACAGTTATTATCTGCTCAAAAAGACAGAATCTGCGATTATTATCGTAGAGTGTGGTTTTTTGAGCAATCCAGAGGAAGCGCAAAAGCTTACCGAGGAAGCTTATCAGCAGCAGATGGCAGATGCGATCTGTACAGGGATCTTTCAGTATCTAGGCAAAGATACCGATACTAAAGATATGGATACGAATACGCAGTCCTGAAAATGCAGTTTCATGTGCAGTACATTCGAAAATAGGAAATAAAATTATGCAAAAAACGTCAGTACGAAAAGTATATGAGGATGAAATCAAACCTGACAGGGCAGATGAGGCTATTATACAGGCTGGGGAAATACTAAAGAAAGGCGGCCTTGTGGCATTTCCGACAGAAACCGTCTATGGGCTTGGAGCGAATGCGCTGAGCGCAGATGCAGCGGCGAAGATCTATGCCGCAAAAGGCAGGCCGTCAGACAATCCGCTGATCGTGCATATCTGTTGTTTTGAGGATATCCATGCGATCGTGGCGAATGTACCCAGGCAGGCACGGCTTTTAGCCGATGCATTCTGGCCGGGGCCGCTTACGATGATTCTGCAAAAGAGTAAAATCGTGCCTTATGAGACAACAGGCGGTATGGATACGGTAGCGGTCAGGATGCCGGCAAACCGTATTGCGCTGGCATTGATCCGTGAAGGCGGCGGATATATCGCAGCACCGAGTGCGAATACCTCAGGCAGGCCAAGCCCGACCGAGGCAGATCATGTATATGAAGACTTAAACGGAAAGATTCCTCTGATTTTAGACGGAGGAGAAGTAGGCATTGGTATTGAATCTACGATTATAGACTTAACTGAGCAGGTGCCGACGATTTTGCGTCCGGGATTTATTACGCAAAAGATGCTCTCAGACGTTATCGGCGAAGTGCAAACAGATCCTGGAATGCTTGCGCAGGATGCAAAAATCAAGCCGAAAGCTCCCGGCATGAAATACAGGCATTATGCGCCAAGGGCAGAAATGATCCTTGTCGAAGGCACACAGGAACAGGTTGTGAAGAAAATCAGCCAGCTTGCAGAAGAAATGACGGCTGCCGGCAGGCAGGTAGGGATTATCGGTACAAAAGAGACAGCAGGACAATATAAACAAGGTGTTGTCTTTAGTATCGGAAGCAGGCAGGAAGAAGAAGAAATTGCTCATAATCTTTATAGGATATTAAGAAGCTTGGATGCATCTGGTGTGGACATTATTTATGCGGAAAGCTTTGAAACGCCGCAGATCGGGCAGGCAATCAGAAACCGTCTGTTAAAAGCTGCCGGGCACCAGGTCATGCAAGTCAAGTAATTGGGGAGAATCTATGGATACGTACAGGAAAATCATTTTTGCAGACAGTGCCGGAAACAGCCGGGCGCCGATGGCAGCAGAGCTTTTGAAGGAATGTAAAATAAAATTGCCGATTGATGTTCAGGCACGCGGAATCGTTGTGCTGTTTCCAGAACCATTGAATCAAAAGGCTGAGGCAGTGTTGATAAGCAATGGGATTACGTTGGAAAAATATATGTCCAGCCAGTTAGAAGAAGAAGATTTTGCGCAGGATACACTGATTATTGTTATGGGAAACAGTGATAAGCAAAAGGTATTGGATTTGTTTGAACATGCGATTCCTGAAAATGTGCAGGTATTAACGGAGTTAGTAGGCGACGAGCTGGAAATTATGGACCCATATGGCGGGACATTGCAGGCATATGGGCTTTGCTATGAGACACTGAGCAAATCTATAAAAAAGCTTGCCATTATGTTAAACAGCTAAGAGAGGCAGCCAGGATTTGAAGATGTTGGAAAGAGGGAACAAGAATAAGCATGGTACATTTTGGGAACAACTAACTCAAAATGTACCATTTTTTCAATAATTATTGCCAAAATATTATAGACAATTTAAACATTAGTGCTATAATGTATTTAGTGGATTTATGCACTTTAGAAGGAATAAGGTGAAATGAGAAAAAAACAAAAGGTTTTTCAGGCATTCACGATGGTTATTCAATTTGGACTGAATATGATTGTGCCGATTGTTATGTGCACGCTGTTCGGTGTTTGGATTGGTGAAAAATATCATATGCCGGCGATTACGGTTCTTTTGTTTTTAATGGGATCGGTTGCAGGATTTCGCAATATTTTTATAATGGCAAAAAAAATCTATCAGGATGAAAATAAAGAGGATAAGAATTGAGGGAACAGCCATGTTCAGACGGTTAAATGAAGCGCTTCCCGAATTGCTGCTTGGAATCCTGCTTTATGGAATAGTCATACAGCTAACGGGCGTCTGGTTTGTAAAAGATCCGCTTCGCTACAGCAGCGGCCTTTGGATAGGGATACTGACTGCGATGGCGATGGCTTATCATATTGCGCGTATCATTGCAGAAACAGTAGGTTTTATAGATTCCGAGAAGGCTAGAGGGAGAATTATCGCAAAAGGAATCGCGCGTTATATCGCGGTTGTAATTGTGTTTACAGTTACGATGTATTTTGATCTTGGTAACCTTGTTACGCTGTTTATCGGTGTGATGGGTTTAAAGATATCGGCTTATTTACAGCCGGCACTGCACAAGGTGCTTAAAAAAGTAACAGGAAAAGGTGGTGGGTCTTCGGACGAAACTAACACTGTGGAAAGGGAGGTGAAAATGTGACAAATGCAATCGTAATGTCATCCAGTGCCGATAATATTGATTTTATGATCCACGGATTGTTTTCTTACAATTTGTTTGGCCATGAAGTCTGGATTACTTCGTCCCATGTATGTATACTTATCGTTATGCTGTTTTTGATTGGATTTGCGCTTATAGCAAATATCAAAATGCGTCATGCAACAGAGATACCGGATACATTCCAAAATATATTGGAGTTGATTGTCAGTTCACTGGATGGAGTAGTAGAAGGGACTATGGGAAAAAATGCTACAAAGTTCGTCAATTATATCAGTACGATCTTTATATTTATTCTGGTGAGCAATATCTCTGGTCTGTTTGGCTTAAGGCCGCCGACAGCGGATTATGGCACGACACTTGCACTGGGCTTGATTACATTTACTCTGATACATGTTTGTCAGTTCAGGTATCAGAGCCCGAAAAAAATCTGGACAGACATGTGCTCGCCATTACCACCATGGCTTCCAATCTGGTTTCCGATTAACCTGATCAGTGAAATTGCAGTACCGATTTCTCTGTCTTTGCGTTTATTTGCAAATGTGTTATCTGGAACCGTTATGATGGCGCTCGTTTATGGACTGTTGTCGAAAGTGGCGATTATCTGGCCGGCAGCGCTTCATTTGTATTTTGATTTGTTCTCAGGAGCAATTCAGACGTATGTATTCTGTATGCTGACAATGACTTATATCAGCCAGCAGATGGATACGGACTAGATTTTTTAGTCTTATAAAAAAGAAAATTTTTTAGGAGGAAAATCATTATGAATATCACAGGACAGGATTTAATTTTAGCATGTTCAGCTATCGGTGCAGGTTTGGCAGTTATTGCAGGTATCGGGCCTGGTATTGGGCAGGGTATTGCAGCCGGACACGGTGCGGCGGCAGTAGGTAGAAACCCTGGCGCAAAGTCAGATATTATGTCTACGATGTTATTAGGCCAGGCGGTTGCTGAGACAACAGGTCTTTACGGCTTGTTAGTAGCTATGCTCCTGCTTTTCGTACAGCCATTATCATAATACGCAAAGGGACGTATCATACGTCTGTGGTATGGAAGAAAGACGGAAAGGAGGCTGAACTGAGCGAACATGGATAGATTATTTAATCTTGATTTTCAGTTAATTCATGATGCGGTGCTTCTTGCGATCGCAATCTTTGTACTGTTTCTTGCATTATCTTATATGCTGCTGAATCCGGTCAGAAAGATGCTCTATGACAGACAGAGAAAGATTCAAAGCGATATTGACAATGCAAAGGGCGATAAAGAAAAAGCTTCTGCGATGAAAGCAGAATATGAAGAAAAGCTGAAAAACGCAGAGAAAGAAGCAGAGGCCATTTTAAGTGAAGCACGTCAGAAGGCATTGAAAAATGAAGCGCATATTATTGACGAGGCGAAACAGGAAGCTGCACGTATCATCCAGCGCGCAAATGAAGAAGCGAAGCTTGAAAAGAGCCGTGCTTTGGATGAGATGAAGCAGGAGATGATTACGGTTGCTTCTATGATGGCTGCAAAGGTTGTAGCAGCATCGATTGATACAACCGTTCAGAATGGGCTTGTGGAAGAGACATTGAAAGAAATGGGTGATTCGACATGGCAAAGCTAGTTTCAAAAACATATGGAGATGCATTATTTGAGCTGGCTTTGGAGTCTGGACAGATCGACTCGCTGTTTGAGGAATCAAAACGGATGCTTGCGATTGTTCAGACAAACGAAGATCTTGCAAAGATGATGAATCATCCAAAAATTGTAGTAGAAGAAAAACAAAAAATCATAGAGGCCGTTTTTAAAGACCATGCGTCGAAGGAAATGACCGGGCTAATGATGATGATTATAGCCAAAGGACATTACCAGGAATTTGACGGGGTGCTGGACTATTTTATCACGCAGGTGAAAGAATATAAAAAGATAGGGACTGCCTATATTACATCTGCGATGGAACTGTCTTTAATGCAGAAAGATGCAATACGCAGAAAGCTGCTGGAGACGACAGAATATGTACAGTTTGAATTGGTCTATAAGGTAGATCCATCCCTGATCGGGGGGATCGTGATTCGGATTGGGGACAGAGTTGTGGATGGCAGTGTCAGAAATAAGCTTGCCAGGATGACTTGCGAATTATCAAAATTGAAGTTACAGATGCCGTAGCAATATGGCAAAAACAGTTGAAAGTAGGTGACTATTGTCCATGAATTTAAAACCAGAGGAGATTAGTTCGGTCATCAAAGAACAGATTAAAAGATATGCTGCGGAGCTGGAAGTCGCTGATGTAGGTACAGTCATCCAGGTGGCGGACGGTATCGCGCGTATCCACGGGCTGGAAAATGCGATGCAGGGCGAACTGTTGGAATTCCCAGGTGAAGTATATGGAATGGTATTGAACCTCGAAGAAGATAACGTTGGTGCCGTATTGCTCGGTGACCAGAAAAGTATCAACGAGGGTGATACCGTAAAAACGACTGGCAGAGTCGTAGAGGTTCCGGTTGGAGACGCCATGACTGGACGTGTTGTCAACGCATTGGGACAGCCGATCGATGGCAAAGGGCCGATTAGAACAGATAAATACCGTCAGATCGAAAGAGTCGCATCCGGCGTTATTTCAAGAAAATCCGTTGATACGCCGTTGCAGACGGGTATTAAGGCGATCGATTCTATGGTGCCGATCGGAAGAGGACAGCGCGAGCTGATTATCGGAGACCGCCAGACTGGTAAAACAGCGATTGCCATTGATACGATTATCAACCAAAAAGGGCAGGGTGTCCATTGTATCTATGTAGCGATCGGACAGAAAGCTTCTACCGTTGCTTCTATTGTAAAGACACTGGAAGAATTTGGCGCGATGGATTATACGACGATTGTAGCATCAACAGCGAGCGAGCTTGCTCCGCTCCAGTATATTGCGCCTTATTCAGGATGCGCGATTGGTGAGGAATGGATGGAAAACGGCGAGGATGTACTTGTTGTCTATGACGACTTAAGCAAACATGCGACGGCATACCGTACGCTTTCTTTGCTTTTGAGAAGACCGCCAGGACGTGAGGCATATCCGGGCGACGTATTCTATCTGCATTCGAGACTGTTGGAGCGTGCTGCAAGGCTTTCTGATAAATTAGGAGGCGGTTCCCTTACCGCACTGCCGATTATCGAAACGCAGGCGGGCGACGTGTCTGCATACATTCCGACTAACGTTATATCGATTACAGACGGGCAGATTTATCTTGAGACGGAAATGTTTAACGCAGGCTTCCGTCCGGCGATTAATGCAGGTCTATCGGTATCCCGTGTAGGCGGTTCTGCGCAGATTAAGGCGATTAAGAAGATTTCGGCTCCGATTCGTACCGAGCTGGCACAGTACAGAGAGCTGGCTGCTTTTTCACAGTTTGGTTCCGAGCTGGATGCGGATACAAAGGAAAAGCTGATGCAGGGTGAAAGAATCCGTGAGATCTTAAAGCAGCCGCAGTATCAGCCGATGCCGGTAGAAAAGCAGGTAATTATTATCTATGCCGCTACAAAGAAATATCTGATGGATATTCCGACCGAAGATGTACTGCGGTTTGAACAGGAGCTGTTTGAATATATTGATACAAAATATCCTGAGATCCCAGAGTCGATCCGTACGACGAAGGTACTTGAAGAGGATATGGAAAAGCAGTTAATTAAGGCAATCGAAGAGTGTAAAAAATCATTTCGGTAGAAAAGGCGGTGATCAGTTATGGCGTCTATGAGAGATATTAAAAGACGAAAAAGCAGCATACAAAGTACGCAGCAAATCACAAAAGCCATGAAATTAGTTTCTACCGTAAAACTGCAAAAAGCAAAGACCCATGCAGAGCGGACAGACCCGTATTTCCAGCATATGTATCGTACCGTAACGTCTATCCTTGCCAGATCCGGCAATATGGACCATCCATATCTGGCGGACAATGGCTCGGACAAGACGGCAGTTGTAGTGATTACATCCAACCGCGGACTTGCAGGAGGCTACAACTCGAACATTACAAAGCTTGTACAAAACAGCGGGCTTGCCAAGGATAAAGTACTTTTGTATACCATCGGTACCAAAGGAAGGGATTCGCTCGAACGCAAAGGCTACCAGGTAGCAGAAGACGCTTCGGACGTAATTGAAAATCCTACGTATAAAGACGCAATGGAAATATGCGATAAAGTATTAAAGGATTATGCGCAGGGAAAGATCGGCTCGATCTATCTGGCGTATACGCATTTTAAAAATACAGTCGTGCATATTCCTAGCTTGATGAAGCTGCTTCCGGTCGAATTTTCAGAAGCAGAGCTTTCAGCAGCCGATAAAAACCTGATTATGAATTATGAGCCGAACGAAAGGGAAGCGCTGGATATGATTATCCCAAAATACGTAACCAGTATTTTTTATGGTGCGCTTGTAGAAGCAGTCGCAAGTGAAAACGGCGCCAGGATGCAGGCGATGGATTCTGCGACAAGCAATGCGGAAGAAATGATTAGTGATTTGTCTTTGAAATACAACCGTGCCCGCCAGGGTTCCATTACACAGGAATTGACCGAAATTATAGCAGGTGCGGAAGCAATCAGTTAGTATCGTAATGGTTGCGGATATAGTTAGATAGAAAAGGAGTGATAGAAAAAAATGGCAAAAGCGAATATAGGGAAAATCACTCAGATCATTGGTGCTGTCCTGGATATTAAATTTACGGGAAAACTGCCGGAGATTAACGAATCGATCGAGATTACGCGAAAAGATGACAGTCTTCTTGTAGTAGAGGTAGCACAGCATCTTGGTGATGATACCGTCAGATGTATCGCTATGGGGCCGACCGACGGGCTTGTGCGCGGTATGGATGCGGCTGCAACAGGCGCGGCGATCAGTGTTCCGGTTGGTGAAAATACATTAGGCCGTATGTTCAATGTCCTTGGCCAGCCGATCGATGAAATTGATCCGCCGACTGGCGTAGAATACAGCCCAATCCACAGAAAGGCGCCTACGTTTGAAGAACAGTCCACTTCTGCGGAAATACTGGAAACCGGAATTAAAGTCGTAGACCTGCTCTGCCCATATCAAAAGGGCGGCAAGATCGGGCTGTTCGGCGGCGCCGGGGTAGGCAAGACCGTATTGATCCAGGAGCTGATCCATAATATTGCAACAGAGCACGGCGGATATTCCGTATTTACTGGCGTAGGTGAAAGAACCCGTGAAGGAAATGACCTGTACTACGAAATGAAGGAATCCGGCGTTATCGATAAAACGACGATGGTGTTCGGACAGATGAACGAGCCGCCTGGAGCAAGAATGCGTGTGGCGCTTTCCGGTCTTACAATGGCTGAATATTTCCGTGATAAAGGCGGAAAGGACGTGCTGTTGTTTATTGACAATATTTTCCGTTTTACACAGGCTGGCTCGGAGGTATCCGCGCTGCTTGGCCGTATGCCTTCAGCCGTAGGTTATCAGCCGACCTTACAGACGGAAATGGGAGCTTTGCAGGAGCGTATTACATCGACGAAAAACGGTTCCATTACGTCTGTACAGGCAGTTTATGTGCCTGCCGACGACTTAACAGACCCGGCTCCGGCGACGACGTTTGCCCATCTGGATGCGACGACGGTATTGGAGCGTTCCATTGCAGAGCTTGGTATTTATCCGGCGGTAGATCCTCTGGCATCAAGTTCGAGAATCCTCGATCCGCGTATTGTAGGACAGGAGCATTTTGATACCGCACGTGAAATTCAGGCAATATTGCAAAAATACAAGGAATTGCAGGATATTATTGCGATTCTCGGTATGGATGAGCTTTCAGAGGACGACAAGATGGTTGTCAATCGTGCGAGAAAAATCCAAAGGTTCTTGTCTCAGCCGTTCTCTGTAGCGACACAGTTTACCGGGCTGGACGGAAAATATGTTCCGATTGCTGAGACGATCCGCGGCTTCCGTGAGATTTTGGATGGAAAGCATGACGATGTGCCGGAAGGCCATTTCTTAAATGCAGGAACGATCGATGATGTACGCGCCCGTATGAAGTAAGGGGTGACGGTATGGCAGATGCAAACAGATTGTTTCAGGTAGAGATTATTACACCAGAGCGTGTATTTTATACCGGGGAAGCTTCTATGATCGAATTTACGACGACAGAAGGCGACATCGGTGTATACAAGCACCACATCCCATTGACCGCGGTGCTTTCACCGGGCATTGTCACGATTACAGAAAATAACGGAGCAAAAAAAGCAGCCGTGCATTCTGGATTTGCTGAGATCCTGGGCGATAAGGTCACACTTCTTGCCGAGATCGCAGAATGGCCGGACGAGATTGATAAAAACCGGGCGGAAGAGGCGAAAATGCGCGCAGAACGCCGCTTGAAAGTAAAAGAAGCCGGACTGGATGTAAAACGTGCGGAAATTGCTTTGAAGAAGGCGCTGATTCGTATTGATGTAGCGAAATAACAGTTATAAAAACGGAATGTAGAGCGTGTTTTGATAGTGCAAACACGCTCTATATTATTTTGTTTGTTCACAATTCCAGTTCTAAATAAACGTAGTCTTTTTCATCCTGATCGATTCCCAGATATCTTTTTGTAATCTGATAAGAAGAATGGTTGTAAATATCCATCAGCAGAACGGGCGATATTCCCTGTTTCCATGCGTGATAGCCAAACGTCTTGCGCAGTGAGTGACAACTGATATGTTCTTCGTGGATCGCTTTTCTTGCCGCGTCGCGTATAATTCGAAAAGCCTGCGAGCGGCAGAGCGGATTGGAAGGATCGGTTCGTTTGGAAAAAATATAGTCCTGCGGGTCTGGGATGCGCTGGTCTTTAAGCCTTTTTAACGCTTCTTTGACGTGAAAATTTAAAGCGACTGCTTTTCTTTTGTTTGTCTTTTTTTCCAATACGATTACGTGCTTTTTGAATTTGTCCATAGAGAAGTCGTAGACATCTTTCCAGTGCAGTTCCAAAATATCACTGATACGCAGCGCGGTATGCAGGCCAAGGATTACCAGTGCATAATTACGAGGATTTGGACGTACTGCTTTGTAATAGTCCATAAATTTTTTTAAATCTTCTTTACTTTTTATCGGTTGTGTTGTACCCATTTTCCCTGCTTTCTGGCAGCGTCCTACTGCCCCTTTTCATTTTTCTTTCGTATGTTTTCTAATAGTTTCAGATAGAATTAGATAGAGGAATTTTAGCTCATTTTTTTCAGAATGAAAACAGAATTTTACAGATTAAAAAGCGCCATCCAGTTGTATCTGGATAGCGCTTGAATTTGAAATATTGCAAAAATGATTTGACAATCAAAAAGAAACACTATATAATAAAAATCGGACAGCCGGGGCGCTAGCGGTGCCCTGTACCAGCAATCCGCTATAGCTGGGGTGATATCCTGCCCCGGGTCTTTCGATTGTAAAGCAGCCCCTGGTAAGTGGCGTTGACGTCTGGGTCTTACGCAACAGGAACTTGTGAACCGTGTCAGGTCAGGAATGGAGCAGCACTAAGCAAGACCTCTTGTGTGCCGTGAGGGTGCCTGGGCCGAGTTAACTGCCAGGGTAACGTTTAGGATCAGGATTCAAAGCAGGATGTCCATAAAAAAATCAGTAAGGAAATACAGCAAAGCGCGGGTCAGTTTTTGAAATGCCTGCGTTTTTTATATGCATCGTTCAAAGCATTTTTGAGGAGAAATAATTTATGATAAAAGCAGTGATATTTGATATGGACGGATTGATGATCGATACAGAAAAGCTGCTGCAAAAATACTGGCTTGTGGCAGCGCATACTTATGGATATGCGATGGAAAAACAGCATGTGCTCGGCATCCGAAGCCTTGCAGCAAAATATGCGGCGCCAAAATTGCAGGCAGAGCTTGGCGCAGATTTTGATTATGAAAAGGTAAGGTCTTTGCGCATAAAGCTTATGAACGAGCATATTGACGCATACGGCGTAGAAGAAAAGCCAGGGCTTGGCGAATTGCTTGCTTATCTAAAGCAGAACGCTTATCTGACTGCGGTAGCGACTGCTACAGACTGGGAGCGTACGAAACGGTATTTAGGATCGATCGGAAGGCTTTCGTATTTTGATGAGATCGTATGTGCGCCGATGGTGGCAAACGGAAAGCCTGCGCCGGATATTTATCTCGAAGCGGCAAGGCGCCTGAACGTAGAGCCGTCACAGTGCATGGCGTTAGAAGACTCTCCAAATGGGATATTAGCGGCGTACCGCGCCGGGATGTACCCGGTTATGGTGCCTGACTTGAGCGAACCAGACGAGGATACGAAAAAGCTGCTGTACCGATGTGTCGGTGATCTGTCGCAGGTGATTGATTTGTTGAAAAATATTTAAAAAATTTGCGACAGGAACGCGACGAAACTTGCTTTGCCCGCGTTATCATAGGTATACATAGAATATTTTACTGAAAGGGGATGTATCTTATGATGAAGAAGTGTGTACGATCCATGTTTGTTATGATGTTGGCGTTAACGATGCTTGCCGGATGCGCGGCGGATGGAGTGCAAAGCAAAATAAGCGCAAAGCAGGTATCCGCAAAAAAACTGAATCCGGGAGAACAGATCTGCATCGATTACGCGAAGCCGTCGATGCAGCCGGTACAGGAGTTTGCCTACCAGCTACTGTTGTGCAATCTGAATAAGGAAAATCCGGTCTTTTCACCAGTTTCCGCATATACAGCACTTTGTATGGCGGCAAACGGTGCGAAGGGAAAGACGAAAAAAGAGTTTCAGCAGGTGCTGGGGGAAGATCTGATGTGCCTGCCCGATGATTTGATGAATATACTGCCGCAAGACAAAGAAGGCATTACGCTTAAAGCAGCCAATTCTGTCTGGTTAGATCAAGCGTTTCGTGCCAAAAAGCAATGGCTGACAACAGTGACAAGCCTGTTTGATGCGAGCGTTTACCAGACAGACCTGGATACAGCAGCGGCTAGGAAAGAGATCAACCAGTGGGTGAAAAAGCATACAAACGGGATGATTCCAAAACTGCTGGATCAAAACCTGGATCAAAATACCAGGCTTTCCTTACTGAATGCACTGTATTTTCAGGCAGAATGGGACAGTAAATTTATAGCCCAAAGTACGGTGACAAGTGATTTTCGCCTGGATGACGGTACTGTGAAAAAAGTGCCGATGATGCAGCAGTGGCTTAGAGGATGCGAATATTTAAAAGATTCGTCCTGCGAAGGAGTGGTACTGCCTTATGCGGACAGCAGCTATGCGTTTGTCGCAATAAAGCCGGCGGGAAAGAAAAACATTCGTACCTGGTATCAGTCTTATTCTGCGAAAAAATTGCAGAATCTGATCGCAGCAAGGAAACGCATGGATGTAGACCTTTCGCTTGTCAAATTTCAGGCAAAATGCAAGGAAGACCTTGTGGACAGCTTGAAAAAGATGGGGATTGTAAAGGCATTTGATCCAAAGAAGGCAGATTTTACACTGCTTGGAACATCCAGCCAGGGAAACAGCCTGCATATCAGTAAGGTCTTGCAGGAAGCGGTTATTGAGGTGGCAGAGGATGGTACAAAGGCGTCGGCGTCGACAGTCGTGGCAATGGAAGACGGCGGAAGCGTGATGGAGCCGGTTCCGGTCGCGTTTGACCGTTCCTTTTTGTACATGATTATGGATATGGAGCGTGAGATGCCTGTGTTTATCGGGATTATGGATGATCCTGAACAGTAGTTGGAATACGGGATATCTGGAAAAGGTATGGTATTTTTATGGAAACAAGGGAAATATTAAAAAAAGTACAGGCGGGGGAATTGTCGCTGGATCAGGCGGAACAGCTTTTTCGCAGGCAGCCGTTTGACGAAATGGGGTACGCAAAGCTGGATACGCACAGAAAGATCCGTTCTGGTTTTGCGGAAGTGATCTTTTGCAGCGGAAAGGCAGACGACCACCTGCTGCGGATTTTTGGCAGGCTGTATGCGCAGGACGCAGAAGTGTTCGGCACGAGGGCGACAAAGGAGCAGTATGAGATGATCCGCAGGGAATATCCTGACGCGGTCTATGACCCGGTATCTAAGATACTGAAAATCGAACGGGAAGGCAAGGTGCGCAGCGGAAAAGTAGCAGTCTGCACGGCTGGCACGGCAGATATTCCGGTAGCGGAAGAGGCGGCACAGACGGCGGAGTATTTTGGTACGGCTGTGGAACGGATCTATGACGTCGGCGTCAGCGGCATACACAGGCTGCTTGCAAATATCGATACGATCCAGCAGGCAAACTGTGTGGTAGCAGTAGCGGGGATGGAAGGTGCGCTGGCAAGTGTGCTGGGCGGGCTGGTAGATAAGCCGGTGATCGCGGTGCCCACTTCGGTCGGGTACGGTGCCTCGATGCACGGGCTGTCCGCGCTGCTTACGATGATTAATTCCTGTGCGAACGGGATCGCAGTCGTAAATATTGACAATGGATATGGCGCCGGATATCTGGCGGCGCAGATCAATCGGCTGGCAAGGATTGATAAACAACTATAAATATCATTCGATAAAAAAGAGTCCTGCTTTCACAGAACTCTTTTTTTAAATTGGAGGTAGGATGTATTTATAGATAGTACCGTACAGTCGCACAGTACATTAAACGGAGAGCATGGGATTCGAACCCACGGTGCTTTTCAGCACACGGCTTTTCGAGAGCCGCACCTTAAACCGCTCGGACAACTCTCCTGAATAGAAACATAAAAAATATATGCTGTATTAAGATTATACCATAAATTTCCATAAATACAAGAAAAATTTATGCCAGTATTGCGCATATTTTGTTTATTATAATTGACAAGCGTCAGATTTCAGTGGATAATAGAAAAGGTTAATAAATTTAAGGAGGATTTTTTCTATGAACGAATCAAAGGAGTTCAAGCCGTATATTCCGGCTGACAAAGTACTTCCAGAGATTACGCCTGTTTCGATTGTACTTGGTATTCTTCTTGCCGTACTGTTTGGCGGTGCGAATGCATATCTTGGGCTGCGGGTAGGTATGACAGTATCTGCGTCTATTCCGGCAGCAGTTATTTCTATGGGTGTTATTCGAATGGTATTAAGACGCGATTCTATTTTGGAGAACAATATCGTACAGACGATAGGTTCTGCGGGGGAATCATTAGCTGCGGGCGCTATTTTTACGCTTCCGGCGTTATTTATGTGGGCAGAAGAAGGTGGGACACAGACACCTTCTCTGATTGAAATTGCCCTGATTGCGTTTGTCGGAGGCGTGATTGGTATATTATTTATGATTCCGCTGCGTACGGCATTGATTGTACAGGAGCATGGCACACTTCCATACCCGGAAGGAAAAGCATGTGCAGAGGTGCTGATGGCAGGCGAAGAAGGCGGAGCAAGCGCTTCTACTGTATTTTTAGGCTTGGGAGTGTCTGCGGTTTATAAGTTTATCGCAGACGGACTGTGTATTTTTCCAAGTGAAGTGGATTTTGAGATTAAGAGCTATAAAGGATCTGGGATTGGTATGGACGTACTGCCGGCGCTGCTTGGCGTAGGTTATATTTGCGGAGCAAAAGTATCTTCTTACCTGCTTGCTGGCGGTACGCTGGGATGGTTTGTGATTATGCCGTTAATCGCGCTGTTTGGCGGAGAAGCGGTTATTTATCCTGGTACAGAACCGATCAGTACATTTAACCCGTCTGCACTGTGGAGTACGTATATCCGCTATATCGGAGCAGGAGCCGTGGCAGCGGGCGGTATTATGAGCCTGATTAAATCGCTGCCTTTAATCGTACGTACCTTCCGCCAGGCAGTCAAGGGATTCGGCGCAAAAGCCGGCGTTTCCAACCGTACGACACAGGATCTTCCAATGAATTTCGTATTTATAGGGATCGGTGTGCTGGCGATCTTTATGTGGCTGTGCCCGGTAATTCCGGTGAACCTTCTGGGCGCAATTATTATCATTATCTTTGGATTCTTTTTTGCTACCGTATCTTCCCGTATGGTAGGCTTAGTCGGCAGCTCCAACAATCCGGTTTCCGGTATGGCGATTGCGACGCTGCTGATTTCTACAATGGTCTTAAAAGCAACGGGCATGATTGGAATGCCTGGAATGATTGCGGCAATCAGTATCGGTTCTATTATCTGTATCATTGCAGCGATTGCCGGAGATACTTCTCAGGATTTGAAAACGGGATTCTTAGTTGGTTCCACTCCAAAAAATCAGCAGATTGGTGAATTAATCGGTGTAGTTGCTTCTGCAATTACGATCGGTGGAGTATTGTACCTGCTCAATGCGGCATGGTCTTATGGCACAGACCAGCTTCCGGCTCCGCAGGCGATGCTTATGAAGATGGTAGTTGAAGGCGTTATGAACGGCAATTTGCCTTGGGCGCTTGTATTCTCAGGTGTATTTATCGCAGTTGTCGTAGAGATCCTTGGCATTCCGGTACTGCCGTTTGCAGTCGGACTGTATCTGCCGATCCATCTGAGTACGCCAATGATCGTGGGCGGGCTTGTAAGGCTGTATTTTGAAAAGAAAAAGAATGAAAATGAGTCTGAGCGGAAACGCAAAGTGGAAAATGGCGTGCTGTATTCCTCTGGCTTGATCGCAGGTGAAGGACTTGTCGGCATTATGCTTGCTGTCTTTGCAATTATTAAAGTTGGAGATGCGACTTTAGGGGATATCATTAATCTTTCTGAGAGAATTAATTTTGGCAATATCGGCGGGCTTGTATTTTTTGCAGTATTAACTGCGACGCTTTGGGCAATTATAGTGAAGAAGAAAAAATAAATTTTAGAAAATCAGCGCGGCGTATCAGAATGCTTTGCTGCGCTGGTTTTTTATAAAAAGGGCTGGTATGGGAAAGAAAAAGCAGGAAAATTTTTTGGATTATGTACCAAAAAGAAATAAATTGTATGAATGGGATTGGAACCAGAAAAAACATGTAGAGATTGCAGTTGTGAACCGCGGGCTGTTTAACCGGATTGCGCAGATCTTATTCCGCAAGCCGAAAGTCAGCAAAATTGAATTGGATGAGCTTGGAAGCTTTATCTGGCAGGAAATGGATGGAGCTCGTACGGTATATGAGCTTGGAGAAGCAGTAAGGACAAAGTTTGGAAAAAAGGCAGAGCCGCTTTATGAGCGCCTGTGTGAATATATACGTATTCTGCACAATAACCGTTTTATTGTGTATGAAAATAAGAAATAAAGAAAGAAGGCAGGAACATGGGAGTATTGTCCAGTTTAGAACCAAAAGAAGTATTTTTCTATTTTGAAGAAATCAGTTCGATTCCGCGTGCGTCTTACCACGAGGAGGCAATCAGCAATTATTGTGTGGAATTTGCGAAAAAGCATCAGCTCGAATATATACAGGATGAGCTGAAAAATGTAATTATTATAAAAGAAGCGACGCCTGGCTATGAGCAGGAAGAGCCGATTATTATGCAGGGGCATCTGGATATGGTATGTGAAAAGCTGCCGGAGTGCGACATTGATTTTGATACCGAAGGAATCAGGCTGTTAATAGAAGGAGATGATGTGACCGCAGACGGCACGACGCTCGGCGGGGATAACGGGATTGCGATCGCTTATGCACTGGCGGTGCTTGCCTCGGATAAGATCGCGCATCCAAGGCTGGAGGTGATTTTTACCGTATCCGAAGAGGTCGGTATGGAAGGTGCTGAAGGCATTGATGTATCGATGCTCAAGGGACGCAGGCTGTTAAACCTGGATTCTGAAGAAGAGGGAATCCTGCTTGCGGGCTGTGCTGGCGGCGCAAGAATCGAATGCAGGCTTAAGGTAAACAGCATCGACAGCGAAGGTGCTGTAATGGAGATTAAAGTACACGGGCTGGCTGGCGGACATTCCGGTGTGGAGATTCATAAGGGGCGTGCAAATGCGAATATGATTATGGCGCGTATCCTTGCTGGGCTGGCAAAGCATGTGCCATATCACCTGGCATCTTATCACGGCGGACGCAAAGACAACGCCATTCCGCGGGAAAGCGAGGTACTTCTTTGCCTGCCGCAAAAGGATCTGGAACAGGCAGAAAAAGTATTGCATAAAATGCAGCAGGATCTTTCTAATGAATATGCGGTAACGGATAAAAATATAAAACTCTCTGTAATAACAGACCAGTCCAATATTCCATTTCGGATGCTGGATGAAGACAGTACGAGGAAAGCAGTGTTATTGGTTAATGCACTGCCAAACGGCGTCCAGACGATGAGTGCCGATGTGGAGGGCCTGGTGGAAACATCGCTGAACCTGGGTGTGCTGGAGCTTAACTATCAGGAAATGACTTTAAGCTATGCGGTGCGCAGCTCTGTCGGAAGCGCAAAGGAGGCGCTGCTGGATCAAATGGTATATATCTGCCAGGCAATCGGCGCGGAAGCGGAAATATCAGGCAACTATCCTGCATGGGAATATAAGCGTGACTCCGTGTTTCGCGATAAGCTGGCAGCCGTTTATGAAAGAATGTATGGAAAAGCGCCGGTTGTGGAAGCGATTCACGCAGGACTGGAATGCGGGCTGCTTGCAGGCAAGCTGCCGGGACTGGACTGTATTTCCGTAGGGCCTGATATGAAGGATGTGCATACGACAGAAGAAAAGTTAAGCATCTCTTCGACAAAGCGCGTATGGGAATTTTTATTAGAAGTGTTAAAGGATAAATAAATAAAAAGGAGCAGGCGGTGTTAAAGAGCCGGCAGAAAATAAGCGTGTTCTATTTTCTGCCGGCTCTTTTTCAGGCATTTGGAAAAATGTTTGTGTATTTTGTTATAATTTTACATAAAATACAGCCTGAATTATTAAATAGTAACAAATAAATCTTAAAAATTTCAATGACAAAAGAAAAAAATTCTATGTTTTCTTTTCTATGGATTCGCTATACTGTCATTATCAACAAGGGGACACCCGAAAGGGTGGTTTGTATGGAAAGGAGAAAAATATGAAAAGAAAATTAGTATAAATGACACTGGCGTTAATGATGGGGATTTCACTTACGGCATGTGGTTCTGGCGGAGATGATAAGCCTGCTACAGACGGAGGAAATACTGCTACAGAAGATCAGGTAGATGGTACAGGGGCATCGGATGAAGGATCAGGCGATACTGGTGCAGCAGACGACGGCGGCGCAGCAGACAGCGGTGCAGAAGTAGCAAATAAAGATAAGCCGTTAGTATGGTTTAACCGTCAGCCGTCCAACAGCTCGACTGGCGAGCTGGATATGACAGCACTTTCCTTTAATAAAGATACCTATTATGTAGGTTTTGACGCAAATCAGGGTGCTGAGCTGCAAGGTACAATGGTAAAAGAATATATTGAAGCAAATATCGACAGCATTGACCGCAACGGCGACGGCGTGATCGGCTACGTGCTTGCAATCGGCGATATCGGGCACAATGATTCGATTGCACGTACCAGAGGTGTCCGCAAGGCGCTTGGCACAGGCGTAGAAAAAGACGGCGACATCAACAGTGATCCGGTAGGAACAAATACAGACGGCTCTGCTTCCGCAGTGCAGGATGGTTCGATCGAAATAAACGGCAAGACTTATGTTGTACGTGAGCTTGCTTCTCAGGAAATGAAGAACTCCGCAGGCGCTACATGGGATGCAGCTACAGCAGGTAATGCGATCGGTACATGGTCTTCTTCTTTCGGCGATTCCATCGATATTATCGCATCCAATAATGATGGTATGGGTATGTCCATGTTTAACGCATGGTCAAAAGACAATAAAGTGCCTACTTTCGGATATGACGCAAACTCTGATGCAGTGGCTGCAATCGCAGAAGGCTACGGCGGAACAATCAGCCAACATGCAGACGTGCAGGCTTACCTTACCCTTCGCGTGCTGCGTAATGCTTTAGACGGCGTGGATATTGATACAGGTATCGGCACGGCAGATGATGCAGGTAATGTATTATCCGAAGACGTATTTACATACAACGAAGAACAGCGTTCTTACTATGCGTTGAACGTAGCAGTTACTGCTGATAATTACAAAGATTTTACAGATTCTACAAAGGTTTATGAGCCTGTAGCAAATCAGCTTGACGCAGGTGCACATCCATCCAAGAAGGTATGGTTGAATATTTACAACGCTTCTGACAACTTCTTAAGCTCTACGTATCAGCCGCTTCTTCAGAGCTACGATGATCTGATGAATCTTGAAGTTGATTATATCGGCGGCGACGGACAGACAGAGTCTAATATCACAAACCGTCTTGGAAATCCAGGACAGTATGATGCATTCGCAATCAATATGGTTAAGACAGACAATTCAGCTTCTTATACGGCGCTGCTGAACCAGTAATTGCCATACGGCTGTAAATAAGGACAAAAAAGTGATTTAGGGAGAAGAGATTCTCCCTAAATCTTTTAGAAAATAGGTTAAGACAGGAGTAAAAGAATGGCAGATAAAGATAAGAAAGATGATATTGTCTTATCGATACGCGGCATGAGCAAGTCCTTTGGGCGCAACAGGGTGCTGGATCATATTAAGCTGGATGTAAAGCGCGGCACTGTCATGGGACTGATGGGTGAAAACGGAGCCGGAAAATCAACGATGATGAAATGCCTGTTTGGTACGTATCAAAAGGACGAGGGAAATATCTTCCTGGACGGTAAGGAAGTTAGTTTTTCCGGGCCAAAGGATGCACTGGAAAACGGCATCGCAATGGTTCATCAGGAGCTGAATCAATGCCTGGAGAGAAATGTAATCGACAATCTGTTTCTAGGGCGTTATCCGGTAAATTCTATGGGCGTAATTGATGAAGGCAGAATGAAAAAAGAAGCCTCAGAGCTGTTTCGAAAGCTGGGCATGACCGTGAACCTGACCCAGCCAATGCGCAATATGTCTGTATCACAAAGGCAGATGTGCGAGATTGCCAAGGCAATTTCCTATAATTCCAAGGTAATCGTACTGGATGAGCCAACATCTTCTCTGACGGTACAGGAAGTAGATAAGCTGTTTGGAATGATGAGGATGTTAAAGGAACAGGGGATCGCCCTGATCTACATTTCTCATAAAATGGATGAAATATTTGAAATCTGTGACGAAATCTCGGTGCTTAGAGACGGAAATCTGGTTATGACAAAGAGCAGCAAGGAAACGAACATGAACGAGCTGATTGCGGCTATGGTCGGCAGGTCTTTGGAAAACCGCTTCCCTCCGGTAGATAATGAACCAAAAGATGTGATTTTATCGATCCAGCATTTGTCAACCAAGTTTGAACCTCATTTGCAGGATATTACGTTTGATGTAAAAGAAGGGGAGATTTTTGGGCTGTATGGGCTGGTCGGCGCAGGACGTACGGAGCTGATGGAGACGATTTTTGGAATCCGTACCAGGGCGGCGGGGCGTGTGTACTTTAATCACCGCCTGATGAATTTCAGCAGCGCGAGAGAAGCGATGGATCACGGGTTTGCACTGATTACAGAGGAACGCAAGGCAAACGGGCTGTTTTTAAAGGGAGACCTTACGTTTAACACGACAATTGCAAATCTCAGCCAGTATATGTCTGGATTCGCGCTTTCGGATTCTAAGATGGTCAAAGCGACTGCGAAAGAGATCAAGATTATGCATACAAAGTGTATGGGGCCGGACGATATGATCTCAAGCTTATCGGGGGGAAATCAGCAGAAGGTAATCTTTGGAAAATGGTTAGAGCGCGGGCCGCAGGTATTTATGATGGATGAACCTACGAGGGGCATTGACGTCGGCGCAAAATACGAGATCTACGAGCTGATTATCCAGATGGCAAAACAGGGAAAGACAATTATTGTCGTATCTTCTGAAATGCCGGAGATTCTTGGTATTACGAACCGCATCGGCGTTATGTCCAACGGGCATCTTTCCGGGATTGTAAATACGAAAGAGACGGATCAGGAAGAGTTATTGCGGCTTAGTGCAAAATACCTATAAAAATATCTGCAAAAGGGAGATGAATGGATATGGCAAACAATGCGGTTCTAACGACTGAAGAAGAAATGAAGCTGCGTCAGCCGATCGACGATTATGTCGGCAAGATTCAGTCTAAAATAGACAAACTGAGAGAAGACGGGACGGATAAGGTACTCTCCTTGCAAAACCATATGGACAGCCTTAAGAGAGACCGTATTTATACGAAACAGGAAAAAGAAGCGAAGCTTGCGGCAGACCAGGCAGATCTGGAAAAAGCGAAAGCAGTAGAAGCAAAAAATAAAGATGAGATCGCAAAGCTGATCTCAGACGCGGAAGCTTATATTAACGCGCATTTTGATAAAGACTATTATCAGGCGGTAAATACAAGCTGTATGAAGGAAAAGGTGGCGGCACGGGAGAAATACCAGAGAAAGACCGCACAACTGGGACAGGAACACCAGGCAGCGATTGCAAAGCTTTCTGACCATCAGGAAATCAAGGATGAGAAGTATGTATACAAAAACAGGCTCTTTGACGCAAAAATGGAGCTGGAGAAGGATCTCCAGCAGGTAAAGGACAGAAGACACGCGGCTTTTAGCTATAAATACCATTTGCTTGACCTGCTGCGTATGTCTAAGTTTACATTTGCAGAGACAGCCGCGCAGAAATGGGAAAACTATAAATATACGTTTAACCTCAGGGCCTTTTTACTGCAAAATGGCTTATATATCGCCATTGTTCTGATCTTTATCATGCTGTGTATTATTACTCCGATCATAAAAAATACCCCGCTCCTTACTTATAGCAATGTACTGAATATTTTACAGCAGGCTTCTCCGCGTATGTTCCTTGCACTTGGCGTAGCAGGGCTGATCCTCCTTACCGGTACAGACCTTTCCATTGGACGAATGGTAGGTATGGGTATGACGACAGCGACGATTGTGATGCACCAAGGCGTCAATACCGGATTGGTTTTCGGTCATGCGTTTGATTTTACCGGCCTGCCGATTGGGGTCAGAGTCGTGCTTGCATTGTTCGCGTGTATCTTATTATGTACATTTTTTACAGCGATTGCAGGGTTTTTTACCGCAAAATTTAAGATGCATCCGTTTATTTCCACAATGGCGAATATGCTTGTCATTTTTGGATTGATTACATATGCGACAAAAGGTGTATCGTTCGGTGCGATTGAACCTTCGATCCCGGCAATGATTATTCCAAAAGTCAATGGTTTCCCTACGATTATCCTCTGGGCTTTTGCAGCGATTATCATTGTATGGTTTATCTGGAACAAAACGACATTTGGCAAAAACTTATATGCAGTCGGCGGAAATCCTGAAGCAGCGTCTGTATCCGGTATTTCGGTATTTCGCGTTACCGTAGGGGCATTTGTCCTTGCAGGTATCCTTTATGGATTTGGCTCCTGGCTGGAATGTGCAAGAATGGTTGGGTCTGGTTCCGCTGCGTATGGGCAGGGCTGGGAAATGGACGCGATTGCGGCATGTGTTGTTGGCGGCGTATCCTTTACTGGCGGTATTGGCAAGATTTCGGGCGTTGTAGTCGGCGTATTTATTTTTACGGCGCTTACCTATTCCTTGACAATCCTTGGTATTGATACAAATCTGCAATTCGTATTTTCGGGTATTATTATCCTTGTGGCAGTAACACTGGACTGTCTGAAATACGTGCAGAAGAAATAAAATATAAGAAAGTTAACATGCACTATGAAATGAAAGCGATTGAATACGGTTGCAGCGATAAAAGGCAGCAGGATTGCTGTGGGGATGAATCAAAAAGCAGTGATCCAGTAGAAGCACAGTTTAGATAAAAAATAACAAAAGAGCCGGATAATATGCCGGCTCTTTTGTAGTGTCCGGCGGGCGCACGTTCTGACCGAGTGTAGTCTCGGAAAGTCGATGAAAAGATAATAAAAAATTATGCCATATGATTGGGTAAGACAGTGAAATGCTTTTTGACCTATGTTGCGGCATGGATAGTATAATTACTGTAATGTATTAGGTAACAATGTTTTTCTGCAACAAAATACAATAATAATAAAACAAGGGTTATAGATTTGTGAGAAGAATGACTGGTACAATTTAAAAAAATATGAAATACGATTTGAAAGGAAGGAAATATCTATGCCAAACAAATTAAAAAATCCAATTATACCAGGATTTTATCCAGATCCGTCCATCTGCCGCGTTGGAAATGATTTTTACTTAGCCTGTTCCAGCTTTGAGCTGTGCCCGGGAGTGCCGGTTTTTCACAGCAAGGATCTGGCAAACTGGGAGCAGATAGGGTATGCGGTAACGCCGGAGAATGGATTTCATGTAGAGAAAAACTGCGGAAATGGCGGAGTTATGGCACCAACACTGCGCTATCATAATGGTTTATTCTATATTATTAATACAAATTACAGCGATAAAGGTAATTATATTGTAACTGCTGAAAATCCTGCCGGGCCATGGTCAAATCCGCACTGGCTGACAGATGTGCCGGGAATCGATGCTTCTATCTTTTTCGATCATGATGGAAGGGCATATATCATCGGAACGGGAGATGTATGGGATAATGGAACTGGGGTGAAAGAACGGGGGATATGGCTTGCGTCCTATGATATTGAAAACTTCTGTCTTGCAGGAGAACCAGTGACAATCTTTAACAGTGCACTTCGTATAGGTGCTTCACCAGAGTCGCCGCATTTGTACCATATCGGCGACTACTATTATCTTGTCATTGCAGAGGGCGGTACAGAACATTATCATGCGGTTATGGTGGCAAGGAGCAGGGAACTCTTTGGATTTTATGAAGGAAATCCGGCTAATCCGGTTATGACACATCGCCATATGGGATTTCAATGTCCTATTATAAATGTAGGACATGCGGATTTGGTAGATTTGCCGGACGGAAGCTGGTATGCAGTCATGCTGGCATCCCGTTTGATCGATGGGGAGTGTAAAAATCTGGGAAGGGAAACATTTATCTGCCCGGTAGTCTGGGAGCGTGACTGGCCGTTATTCAGTCCAAAGACTGGACAGGTGGAGTGGGAATATGATGCACCGGAAAGTCTGCCGTGGACAGAATATCCGCCTGTCAAAGAGAGAGAGGATTTTGATAATGAACCATTAGATCTTATCTGGAATTTCTGGGGAACTCCGTATGAGAAATTCTATCAGGTGCAGAATTCTAGGTTAAGGCTTAAGTGCATCCGGCAGGCTCTGGCAGAAGATATCCGGCCAATGGCGTTTGGAGCAGAGAAAGAAAAAGACAGGTTTGTTTCCTTCCTGGCGAGAAGGCAGCTAGAGCCTGATGTAACAGTTACCTGTCAGATGATGTTTCAGCCAGAGGATACAGAGAGTGCGGGCATGGCGGTTGTTCAGGCGATGAATCATCAGTATCATTTAGAAAGAGCCATTCAGGATGGGCAGCAGGTAGTCCGTCTCGTATTGATTACAGAAGATTATGAACTGCAGCCGTATATGCCAGGTTTTACAAGTAAGACAAACCGCGAGGTTCTCGCATCAGCGGCATGGGAGGCGCCGGAGATCATACTGCAGATCAAAATGGAATATGAGAAGTTTACAGTAAATTATGGTGCCAGCACTGAAAGTTTAAAAGAATTGTGTATTGCCGATGGGAAAAAGATCAATCCTGAAATCGTAGGATGTATGACGGGAACGATCGTAGGGATGTATGCGACTGGAAACGGGAGAGAAAGTGAAAATTTTGCGGAATTTGACTGGTTTGAGATGATTTAAAAATGCTAGGGAGATGTTAAAGGGGAAAAACAGGCCGGCGGTTTTGATCTGTCCAGGAGGGGCGTATATAGGGAATAGTGAACCAGGCGAGGAAGAATTGATCAGGGTTAGTCCAGACAGGCAGGTTACAAAGGATACTCCGCCGATGTTTTTATGGGCTACTTATGAGGATACAACCGTTTCCGTCAGAAATACATTTTGGATGGCTGATGCATTGGCGGAAGCCGGCGTTGCAGTGGAACTACATGTTTATGAAAAAGGGGAACATGGTTTTTCAGTGGCGGATCAATCCAGCGCGGCAGCGATGGAACAGGTCAGTCCAGATGTTGCGGACTGGGTTACATGTGCACAGAGATGGATGCTGAAACGATTTGCATTGAAGCTGCCGGAGAAATGTCCTGTATGGAATCCAGATAATCTGAAAGAAAAGAATTAAGATACAGCGGTTAGTTGTTCTCAGAATGAACTGGCTGCTGTCCGATTCTGATACAGACAGCAGATACTGTATGCATTATTCATTCCATAATGCAAATGAATAGATGAATCTGCAATATATAATAAATATATCGAAGATACGCAGACACCAATCAATGGAAAGGAGAAAAGATATTTATGGCAAACATACCAGCAATTAAAAATGATAACGGAATACCAACACTTTATGTAAAAGATGTTCCATTTTTCGCATTAAGCGGAGAAATACATAACTCCAGCTCCAGCAGTTTACAATATATGGAGTCAGAGATCTGGCCAAAGCTGAAAGGCCTGCATATGAATTCGCTTATTGTTCCGTTATACTGGGAGACAATCGAACCACAAGAGGGTGAATACCACTTTGAATTACTGGACGGATTACTGAAACAGGCAAGAGAGAATAAGATGAAGCTGATTTTTCTGTGGTTTGGTTTGTGGAAAAACAGTGAGTCTATGTATGTACCGGCATGGATGAAGCTGGATACACAGACTTATTACCGGGCAAGAAAAGCAAATGGTGAGCCAATCAATACTATTTCACCGCTCTGTCAGGAAGCTGTGGAAAAAGATGCAGCCGCATTTGCCAAAATTATGGCACATATCAGGGAGATAGATGAAGAAGAATCAACGGTTATTATTATGCAGGTGGAGAATGAGATTGGGTTATTGGGAACCGGATGTGATTATAGTGAGCCGGCGAAAGAAGCTTTTGCAAAAGATATTCCGGCAGAACTGGCAAAGGAATATGGTGTAAGAGGCACATGGAAGGAAGCGTTTGGAACAGATGCGGAAGAATATTTTATGGCGTATTATTTTGCGAAGGCGGTTGAACAGATCACAGATGCCGGACAAAAAGAGTATCCGCTTCCATGTTATACAAATGCATGGCTCAAGCAGTATCCGTGGTATCCTGGCTCCTATCCTTCTGGCGGCCCGGTGAAGAACGTACACCGGATCTGGAAGACAGCCGCGCCTTCCCTGTTCACACTGGCGCCGGATATCTATGTGCCTTATGTAGCGGACATTCTGGATGAATATGGCTATAACGGAAATCCGCTGTTTGTGCCGGAGGTACGAAAAGATTCTGTAACAGCTTCTTACTGTCTGTATGCTTTTATGCATCAAAACGCTATCGGTTATTCTCCGTTTGGAATTGAGGAGCTCATGCTGCCGCCAGAGGCAGTTGATAAGCCGCCGATGGAAGTTATGGCAGCGTTGAATATTGATCCGTCTGCCTTTGATATTACGGGAAGTAAGGATTATCTTGCAGCAGTCTATGACCTGATCGAACAGATGAAACCTCTTTACTTAAAATACCGGGGAACAGAGCATTTAAAGAGCTATGTAAAAAAATCAGAGACAGACTTTGGAACATGGTTTCCATTTGAGGAGTATGATCTTGCTGTTGCCTATCCGCCGAAAATGCCGGCGAAACCACTGGCAGCGGGTGTAGTCTATGAGCTTGCTCCTAATAAGTTCCTGATTGCAGGAATGATGAGCACACTGACATTCCGTCCGAAAGAAGGAGAAAATCTCAGGGTTGATTATCTAAAGATTGAAGAAGGGACGCTGGAAAAAGGAAACTGGAAACCAGGACGTATCCTAAACGGTGACGAGAGGATGGCAATACGGCTTGGAGATATGCCGACATGCCTTTCTATCGAGCTGTATAAATATTAATCTGAACTGCCATGCCGTTCTGCAACAGTTTTGGTAAATTGTTGCAGATAGAATCAATAAAAGTTAATTTTCACAATAAATGACAATATTTTTGCAATAAGGATAAAGTTTAACAGACAGGGGTATGTTATGATAAATAAAACTCAATGTTTTAATGCAGCGGTGTAAGAAATCATATGAGTATAACTTCTGCACTTTTCTGAAAGCATCAGTAAAGTGCAGAAGTTATTTTTATATCATTTTAAGCATGGACTGCACCATTAGATGAATGCGGGATCTGCGCTGTTTGTGCAGAAGTATGTCTGCATGATGATTTTTGCGGTGACGGCTGGTACGGGCGTTTCGTGGAAATGTGGAGTTGTCTTTAGATGAGTAAATGGTTTATTATGATGTATATACAGAGAATTATACGGATGCTGTATGTACACATAGAAATGGACAGATGATTTTGAAACGGGAATAAGAACCAGGGGAATCTGTCATTATAGAAATGAAGAGGTGAAATATATGTACGATCAAAATGGTTTTCATGTACAGGTTATCCGAAACATGAATGAAAAAGAACATCTGCATCCCAGCGTGGAATTGCTTTATGTTCTGGAAGGGGAACTGAAGGTGTCTATTCATGAAAAAGTATACCAGATGAAGCGGGATGATGTACTGCTGGTCAATTCCAGCGTCAGGCACAGCATTGTCAGTGCCGATAGAAATATATTGTGCCGGGTGTCTTATGATTACCGCATGATCGTAGATATTCTTGAAAATTCGAGCGGAATATTTTTATGCAACAGTGTGACCGATCAGGAAAAATCTTACGATGAGCTGCGGACACTTTTTCGCGAACTTGTGTATTTGGAAGTGCTATATTCCCGCAAATCCGAGAGCGGTAAATACAGTTTGCTGTACAGCCTGCTGGATCAACTGGTAGAAAATTTTATGACGGATGAATCAGGAAGGAATGTCCGTAAGGAGGAGTATCAGGATGACGAGAAACTGCAAAAGATTATCCGCTATGTATATCGGAACTTTCAGGAAGTTGTAAGCCTTTCCGTACTGGCAGAGCAGATGTTTGTATCCAAATCCACACTGTCACGCTTCTTTAAAAAGCAGACCGGGATATATTTTGCGGAGTATGTGAGCCAGATACGGCTTCATTGTGCCGTCAACGAACTGTTGTATACAAAAAAGAATATTACGACGGTCGCAATGGACTGCGGATTTTCCAATACTTCTGCATTTGATAAGGTTTTTCGGGAAAATTATGGGATGTCTCCGTCTGAATACCGCAATATCATGCAGGAGAAAGTAAGAAGTGAGTTAAAACAGGAGGAATCGCTGCGTCTGGAACTGCGTGAGCAGCTTCAGGAACAGATTAGTATTCCAGAGGAGATCTCCGTGAATGGCCAGGAGATTGTGGAGATACCAGTACAGGAGGGGCAGTTATATAAAAAGCATTGGAAACAGGCTGTCAATATCGGCTCTGTCCATGATCTGACCCTGGCGAATGTACAGTATCATCTGCTCTGTCTGACAGAACAGCTTGGTTTTACCTATGCGAGAATCTGGTCGGTTTTTTCAAAAAGGCTGATGATCTGTGACGGCAGTTCTATTGGTGCGTATAATTATAACGCGTTAGATTCTGTGTTTGATTTTCTTGTTTCACACCACATTGTGCCTGACCTGGATTTTGGAAGAAGGCCAAGTACAGCAGTCCGGTCAGCCGGTGATGTGATCTATTATGAGGATGAAGGTATTTATTTTCGTTCCAGAACAGCATGGGAAGCATTGTTTGCGGATTTTATAGATCATGTGGTAAGACGTTATGGGAAAGAGGAGGTCAGCCGGTGGATCTTTGAGATTTCAAGGGATCCTGTACATGAGGAAAGCGGAAATTATTATGAGGATCCAGACTATGATATTTGTAATGTCTATTGGTTTGCGTATCAGACAATAAAGGCAGTTGTACCGAAAGCGCGGATCGGCGGGCTTGCAGGGATACCTGATGCAAATCCCAAGGTATATGAGTATTTTTTCTGTTTCTGCCAGAAGAAAGACTGTATGCCGGATTTTGTTTCGTTTATGATTTTTCCTTATATTCCTGGTCAGACAGAGGATCATAAGCCTTATACAAGATCACCGGAACGGAATTATGAAACGCAGCAGATTGCTAAAATGCATCAGATGATGGAACGCACTGGTATGGCGCAGTGCCCGCTTCATATTGTGGAGTGGAATAATACCGTTTCTAACCGAAATTACTTGAATGACAGTTGCTTCCGCGGCACTTATATCTGTAAGAAGGTAGCGGAGATCTGGGATTCCGTTGATATGCTGTGTATCTGGATGGGTTCGGACTGGGTCAGCAGCTATTATGATTCTTTTGGTGCAGCTAATGGCGGAAGCGGCCTGCTGACGAAGGATGGTATCCGTAAGCCGGCGTTTTATGCTTTCCAGTTTTTAAATCTGCTGGGAAGCAGGCTGATTACGATCGGGGATCATTATATTGTAACAAAGAGCCAGTCTGGGAGTTATCGAATCTTGTGTTTTAATTTTAACTGGTATAGTGTCAGTTATTTTCTGAAAGCAGAGAATTCCATACGCCCACAGGAAATGCAAGCAGTGTTTCCCCAGAATCAGTCAGCGACAGTCAATTTGATTTTAAATGATGTAGAGGATGAAGCAGCGTATGTGGTAAAGAAAAGGAGTATCAGCCAGAAAAATGGGAGTATTCTGGATGAATGGGGGAAGTTTCAGTATGAAACCAATCTGGAACGCGCAGATGTAAAATACCTGCAGGAAATATGCATTCCACATTTAAGCATGGAGAAAAGAAAGGCAGAAAAAGGGAGGCTGCACCTGCATTTAAAACTGGAGACGCATGAGTTTGCGCTATACCACATTTATAAAGAAAACAGATAAAGGATAGCCGATTGGTTTTGAAAGAGCCAGTCGGTTATTTTGGCATATAAGGGATACGATACAAAAAAGAAGTATTGCAACGAAGTGTAAAAATGGTTGCGTCAGGCTGGGCAGACATTTCTGATATTGCAATATATGACAAGATAATCTAAATGAAAGAAAAGACAGGATAAGGATAAAAAGATATAGTTAATCTATCAAATAAAAAAGTGCAGGTAACAGAAGCTCTTGCCGGAACTGTTACAATGCATGGAAAACGAGGAGGAAGAAAAATGAGTAATCCGTCAAATGAGAAAACAAGCCCAAAGCTGGCGTTGGCTTACAGCATGGGTGAAGTAGGATGTCAGATGAGCTGGTATATGATTAACACTTATCTGACTTTGTTCTATACGGACATAGTCGGCCTGTCAGCTTCGGCAATTTCTCTGATTATGCTGATCGCCCGCGTATGGGATGCGGTTAACGATCCGATGATGGGAAATATTGCAGACCGTACCAATACCCGCTGGGGTAAATTCAGGCCGTATTTGTTCTTTGCACCGCCGGTTCTGGCTGTTTTTAACATCTTAACATTTACCGTATTTCCAGTACAGGGTGCAGCGAAAGTTGTTCTCTGCCTGATCTGCTACATAGGCACAGGAATGGCTTATACCGCTTGTTCTATCGCTTATCAGGCATTACAGAATGTCTGTGCGATTGATTCGCAGGTTCGTATGAATCTGGCGACTGCAAGAGGAATCGGCTCTTCTGTGATCGGAATTATCCTTGCAGCCTGTGCAATGCCGATGATGCTGTATTTTAGCGGGGACAAAGTAGCAAATGCCCGGGGATTTTTTGTTACTACAATTATTTTGTCCATTGTCATGATTCCGATATTCTGGCTTTGCGGTCTTGGATGTAAAGAAACCTATGCAGATCAGCTGCATGATACGGCATCTTCATCAGAGAAGCTTGGATTTCTGGCAAGTGTAAAAGAAATTGTGAAGAATGACCAACTGCTTATGGTTGTACTTAGTACTGTGCTTGGCACTATCTGTGTAACAGGGCGTATGGGACTTCTGAGTTTTTATATTATTTATGTAGCCGGCGGTTATACGGTTGTAGCTACGGTATATACAACTATGACAATCGCACAGTTGATCGGTAATTTCTTTATTCCATGGGGAACGAAAACTTTCACAAAAAAAGGTTATCTGATCATACTGAATGTGGCTATGTGTATAGGCTTTTTCCTGATGTATATCAATCCTACCAGCAACCTGCCGTACCTGCTGGGCGTATCGTTTCTCTGCGGGCTGTGTAACTCTGCCGCATCGATCTGCTTTGGCATGGTTTCAGATTCTATTGAGTATGGTGACTGGAAGCTTGGAAGACGTCAGGAAGGTATTGCAGCTTCCATGCTGAGTTTTGGTGTTAAGATTTCTACAGCTATCTGCGGTTCGGCAGGTGTCCTGCTCTTATCAGCAGCCGGATATGTGGCTGGAGCGGAACAGACAGAAGCTGCAAAAACAGGTATTAATGTAGTCGTAAATCTGCTTCCATTGGTGATTGCCGCGCTTTCTATGCTTCCACTGTTCTTTTATAAGCTTACGCCTTCAAAAGTTGCGGAAATCCGTACGGATCTGGATGCGGGAAAGCATGCATGGGATAAATAGTGAAATGATGCAGAGAGTTTTATTTTTTGCCGGAATTTGGCCATCATGTAAATCAACGGCATTTACTGATTGTTTAATGCAAATATGGGAAAGGAATGGTTAAGATTATGAAGTTTGGATTATTAACTGCAATTTGTGATGGAATGACATTTGAGGAAGTAGTGGATTTCGCTGCGAAAAATCATCTGGAGTGTCTGGAAGTGGCATGTTGGCCGCAGACAGGGGCAAAGAGACGTTATGCGGGCGTCAGTCATATTGATGCGGCAAATCTGACAGAGGAACAAGCAGAAGAGATTCGGACATTGTGTGCAAAAAAAGGGGTACAGATCTCCTCTCTTGCTTATTACCCAAATACGCTGGATCCAGATCTGGAAAAAAGGGCATCGTATGTAGAACATATCCATAAGCTGATCGATGCATCCGCATTGCTGGGCGTAAATATGGTTACGACTTTCATCGGACGTATTTCAAATCAAACAGTTACAGAAAATCTGGAGACAGTCAAAGAAGTATGGCCGCCGATTCTCAGACATGCAGAAGAAAAAGGTGTACGGATTGCTATTGAAAACTGCCCGATGTGGTTTACGGATGATGAGTGGCCGGGCGGACAGAATATCATGTCAACGCCTGCGAACTGGAGGAAAGTATTTGAAGCGTTAGACAGCCCGAATCTGGGAATCAATTATGATCCGTCGCATTTCATATGGCAGCAGATCGATTATATCAAGCCGATTTACGAATTTAAGGATAAGATTTTCCATGTGCATTTCAAGGATATCAAAGTATATCCTGACAGACTGGCAGATGTTGGCGTGATGGCGAATCCGCTGGAATATATGACACCAAAGATTCCGGGACTTGGAAATGTAAAATGGGATCAGTATGTATCCGCGTTGACTGATATCGGATATCAGGGATACAGCGTGATAGAAGTTGAGGATAAGGCTTTTGAGGGCAGTCTGGAGGATGCGAAGAAGGCAGTTATTCAAAGTGCCAGGTATCTGCGGAATTTTGTTATCTGATCTACCATGATTCTGTTTCGAACCGCTTATTTGTTTTTAAATAAGGCTATAAATGCTAATCTGGTGATGCAGCAAGCAGGTATTGTTTGCTGCATCATTTTTATACGCATGAGCATACTTATCTGCCAAAAAATAAAAAATAATAAATAAAAAGAAGAGGAGAAGCATATGAAACCATTAACAGAACAGCAAAAAGAGAAAATTGAATCTTTATTAGAAGAGATGACGATCGAGGAGAAAATCGGCCAGATGAACCAGATCTCGCCATCGATTGTGGGTGGTTTTGACGTATCTTTTGAAGAACTGATCGAGATGATGACGGACGGGAGGATCAGTAAGGAAGAATTTGGCCGCCTGATGGCTGGTGCAAAGCAGGATTATCATGATGATGTGAACCGAGCGGGCGGTTTAAGTTCTGTGCTCATTTCGGATCCTGAAATGGCAAACCAGCTACAGAAAATAGCAGTGGAAGAGACACGTCTCGGCATTCCGCTTCTTTTTGGATTTGATGTGATCCACGGTTTTCGAACTGTTGTCCCGATTGCATTGGCAGAAGCAGGGACATTTGAAATGGATCTGATCGAAAAGACGGGGCGTATCGCGGCAAAGGAATCAAGAGCCAGCGGGATTGCCTGGCATTTTGCCCCAATGGTGGATGTGTCCAGGGATGCACGGTGGGGACGTATTTCAGAAGGACCCGGCGAGGATCCGTATCTGGCTTCGCTTTTTGCGAAAGCACGTGTCCGCGGCCTGCAAAATGATGATAAAAGACCTGAGAATTATGTAGCTGCATGCCTGAAACATTATACCGCTTATGGTGCGTGTGAAAGCGGAAGGGATTACAATACGACAAGCATGGCAAAGTCTCTGCTTCATAATGTATATCTTGCGCCGTTTAAAGCCGCTGTAGAGGAAGGAGCCGCAACCGTGATGGCTGCGTTCAATGATCTGAACGGCGTTCCATGTACCGTAAATGCATATCTGCTTAGAAAGACACTGAAAGAGGAGTATGGATTTGATGGTTTTGTGGTAAGCGATGCAAATGCGATCAAAGAATGTGTCATCCATGGCATAGCAGAAGATGAAAAGGATGCTGCTGTTATGGCGGTGTCTGCAGGGATGGATATGGATATGGGGACATGGATTTACAGTCACGAGTTAAAGGATGCTGCGGAAACCGGAAAAGTGGATATTTCTTACATAGATGAAGCAGTCAGGAGAATTCTTGGAATAAAAATGCGTCTGGGATTATTTGAGAAGCCTTATGTGACACAGGAGGAAATGCACCGCTACGACGAACTTCCAAAAGAACATCTTGCACATGCGTTAGAGACAGCAGAGAAATCTATTGTATTACTAAAAAACGACGATATACTGCCATTGGAGAAAACAGCCAAAATTAGCTTGGTGGGCGCTTTGGCTGATATGCCGGAGGAAGTGCTCGGTTCGTGGGCGATCAGCGGGCGGGCAAAAGACTGTGTGACAATTTATCAGGGCCTTAAAAATGCAGGTGCTGATATCGTGTATCATCCATGCTGCGGGCCGGAAGGTGAGCTGAATGAAGCAGAAGTGCGTTCCGCCATGCAAACAGGTGATGTAATTGTAGCTGTTGTAGGAGAACTGGCGAGCATGTCCGGGGAAGCGTCATCCAGGGCAGAACTTTCATTGCCGGGAAGACAGCGGGAGATGCTGAAAATGCTTTTGGAAAGCGGCAAGCCCGTTGTGGCTTTATTAATGAATGGGCGGCCTCTTGCATTGTCCTGGGAACAAGAGCATGTACCAGCCATTGTGGAATGCTGGCATCTGGGAATTGAAATGGGAAATGCAGTCGCCCATGTTTTGTTTGGCGATGTGAATCCTGGAGGAAAGCTGACATGCACGTTTCCGGCAATGACCGGTCAGTGTCCGATGTATTACAATGCCCCAAAAACCGGCCGTCCGGGAAGCAAGAGCAAATTTACATCCCGTTATCTGGATGCACCAGTAGAACCCCTTTATCCGTTCGGTTATGGTTTGAGTTATACAGAATTTGCCTATTCGGATATGGACATCCGGGAGACGGATAACAGCCTGGAGATATCTGTAGTGTTGAAAAATACCGGAAAGAGGGATGGGGCAGAGGCCGTTCAGCTTTATATGCAGGATGCAGCAGCTTCTATTGTACGTCCGGTAAAAGAGCTGAAAGGATTTTCAAAAGAATACCTGAAAGCAGGCGAAAGCAGAGAAATCCTGTTCACACTTCCAAAAAGCCAGATGGGATTTTATGATGAAGAGGCAGAATATCATCTGGAGGATGGCCGCTTCATCCTTTATGTGGGCGGCAACTCCAGGGATTGCCTGGAGCAGGAAATCAATATTTGCTTTTGAAATGGCATATTGCAACAAAAGAGGAACCATAGTTGCAGTACCAAAATAAAAAAAATATAAATTGCAACAGATAACAAAAAATCCAAAACGGAAAAGATGCCGGATCATTTATAAAAAGGTATATTAGTACTATCAAAAAGAAAGAAAAAACAAGCAAAGAAAAATTAAAGGAGAGAAATCTATTATGAAAAAGGGCAAATTACAGGTAGCAGTCATTGGATGCGGAGGAATTGCAAATCAGAAGCATTTCCCGGCTTTAAAGTCTCAGGCAGATAAATGTGATATCGTTGCATTTTGCGACATCTTGGTGGACAGGGCAGAAAAAGCAGCAAAGGAATTTGGTACAGAAGGTGCAAAAGTATATGAGGATTATAAGGAACTGCTGAAAGATGCGGAAATTGATATAGTACATGTATGTACGCCAAATGTGGCACACTGTCCGATTACAGTAGCTGCTTTTGAAGCAGGCAAGCATGTGCTTTGTGAAAAGCCGATGGCTGCAACAACAGAAGATGCACAGAAGATGCTGGATGCATGGAAAAAGTCCGGCAAGAAATTTACGATTGGCTATCAGAACCGTTTCCGTACCGATGCACAGGCGTTAAAACGTGCCTGTGACGAGGGCAAGCTTGGTGAGGTGTATTTTGCAAAAGCTCACGCAGTCCGCAGAAGAGCAGTGCCGACCTGGGGTGTATTTCCAGATAAATCCAAGCAGGGCGGCGGTCCGTTGATTGATATCGGAACACATGCGCTGGATATTACACTGTGGTGTATGGACAATTACAAACCGGTAAGCGTTATGGGATCTGTTTTTGAAAAGCTGGGACATCTGCCGGAAGCAACCGAAGGAAATATGTTTGGGCCTTGGGATCCTAAGACTTTTGAAGTAGAAGACTCCGCGTTTGGATTTGTAAAAATGGAAAACGGGGCGACGATCTTCTTAGAATCGGCATGGGCATTGAATGTAAAAGATTCCAGAGAAGCCGCAACAACTCTTTGCGGCACAAAGGCTGGTGCAGAGATGGTTGGAGGCATGAGCCAGGAAGGATATGACCTTGTATTTAATGAAACAACAGGCGGTATTTTAACAGAAGAACATATCTCGGATGCCGGTGCGATCGCTTTTTTTGAAGGCTCTAATGGAGGAAGCGATGCGACAAAAGAATGCAAACAATGGCTGGAAGCAATTTTAAATGATAAAGAGCCGCTTGTAAAACCAGAACAGGCATTTGTAGTAACACAGATTCTGGATGCTATTTATAAGTCGGCTGCAGAAGGAAAAGAAATTAAGCTGAATGCATAGGGCATACTATAAGAAAATAATTTAGGAGAAAAAATTGCAGCAGGCTGTTTGAATTTACACGATGGATTTTGGGTATCCGGTAAAAAGCAGCCTGCTGATTTATTAGGAGGGAATGGAATGTCAAGAATTAAGACCTGTGTAAGTCTTTATAGCTTACAGGATGAATATTTGAATAAAAGAATGAGTTTTGCTGACATTATGCGTTATGTGAAGTCACTTGGGACGGAAGGCATTGAGATCCTGCCGGATCAGATGCTGAAAGGATCTCCGCATATTACGGACGAAGTGCTGGGAGAATGGAATGCATTGGTAGCCGAAACCGGGCTGAAGCCAGTCATTGCAGATGTTTTCCTGAATACGAATCTGTATAAAAACCGTAAGCTGACACGCAGGGAATGCATTGATCTTCTGATTGACGAAATCATTCAGGCAAATCGTCTTGGAATCCATTTGATCCGGCTGGTTTCTATGGTGCCTTATTGGGTGATCGAACCACTGCTTCCATACTGTGAAAAATATGATGTAGCGATTGCAATAGAAATCCATGCCGGTATGGCGTTTGATGTTGCGGAGACCAACGCTTTTATTGAGGAGGTAAAACGTCTGAATTCGCCGTATGCGGGGCTGGTGGTTGATACCGGTATTTTTTGCAGGAAGCTGCCGCGTGTAGTCCGCAATTATGAAATTTCAATAGGGACGAGTGAAGGTATTTTTGACTATGTGGACAGCCTGTTTGCGCAGGGTACAGACCTGCATCAGGTATTAAGAAAGTCAGGCGGACAGTATCCAGAAGAGCTGAAAAAAGAAATGAAGTGCGAACATGATCAGATTTCGGTTCCGCTTCTGGATGGGTATGAAAATTATCCGTTTGAAGTGCTGGATGACCTGATCCCGTATATTAAACATTTCCATTTGAAGATGTTTGAAATGACAGAGGAAGGGCCTGAATATTCTATGGATTATAAGGCGCTGCTTACTTATCTGCATGACAAGGGTTATGACGGCTATGTGGCCACGGAATATGAAGGCAACCGGTTCACGCTTGCCGGACAGCCGATGAAGGAAAAGCAGCAGGTAGCGGCAAATCAGAAGTATATCCAGGAATGCCTGAAAGAAATTCAGGGGTAAGGAGGAAGAAATGTTTGACAATAATGTATTTATAGATGGAACCTGTAAAAATACAGCGCAGGATGGAAAAATAATCGGATATGAGATGCAGACGAACATTACCTATTACCGGAGTATACCGGTATCCATGATCGAGTATATCAAAGTAGCTGCCGACGGACAGGAGGCGCCTGCCGGGGACATCCGCATATCGGTAGATCAGACGGACTGGTTCAGCTTAAAGGAGGCAGAGACCGTAACAACATATAAATGGGAGTATGGAGAACCGTTGTACATCCGTGTATTAAAAGAAGGAGGACTCTCTGCCGGAAAACATCATGTAAAACTGACCGTTGCAACAAGAACGGCGTATATTCCAGTACCATTGGAAGGAATTCGGGAACGTGAAGTAGTCATTGCATAATAGGGAGGAGTTATGGAACAGAAGAAAGTACTGGGACTGTCTTTTGGAAGAAAGATGGGCAATACAGACGTAATGATAAAAACAGCCTTGATGGAATGTGAAAAGGCAGGCTGTGAAGTAAAATTTATTCACGTGGATGATCTGGATATTAAACCGTGTACGGGATGCATTTCCTGCGTAGTCGGAATGACAACAGGACGTGGAAAAGGCGGATGTCCGGTGAAGGATGATTTTCATATGATTGATGAGGCGCTGATGGAATGCGATGCTGTAATCGTAGGTTCTCCAACTTATGTGTTAGGACCTACCGGGCGGTTTAAAACGGTATGTGACCGTATCGGACCATCTCATGATATCACATTCCGCAAAGCGACCTATGAAGAAGGCATTGCTGCTGGAAAAAATAAGGAGGATCTGCCGGATGAGCGCAGCTTTAAAAAACGTGTAGGCGCGCTGCTTTCCGTTGGCGGCGCCATGACGAAAAACTGGCTGGCATTTATGCTGCCGACCATGTATGAGTTTACGATGTCCATGGGGATCGATGTGATAGATATGCATGAATATTATGGCGCAATGGCACATGAGCATGTTCTGGGCAATGAAGAACAGATGGAGCGTATGCGGGAAATGGGCAGCCATATTGCAGATGCACTGGCAGCGGATACAGAGGAAGAACGGATAAAATGGCGCGGCGAAGAAGAAGGAACCTGTCCGGTTTGCCATTGTGATATGCTGACAGTATCCAAAGACCGTACGTTTGTGGAATGTCCGGTCTGCGGGATAGAAGGAAACATTGAAGTAAAAGGAGGAAAGATCAGTGTTGCTTTCAGTCCGCAGCAGCAGAGACGTTCCAGATTGCGTTGGGATGGCAAGCTGGAGCATTCCACGGAGATCAAGACAAGGGCAGTGGGGCCGGGACAGATACCAGATCTAAAGGAACGGAAAGCGCCTTATATTGGATATGCAGAGTAAGGAAAGGAGCGGTAAAATTTATGGAAGATATACGCATTGCAGTTATAGGTCATGGTTTTATGGGACACGAGCATGAGACTATGCTTACAAATCTGGAAGGGTATCGCCTGATCGGTTTTTCGGACATTGACCCAAAACAGTTGGAAGATGTAAAAGAAGGATTAAAGCGGTATGCATCAAATGAAGAACTGATTAATGATCCTGAAGTTCAGGTTGTTTTAATCGCAGCCAATAATAACCAGCATCATGATCTGGTCTGCCAGGCTGCGCGCGCAGGAAAAGACATTATCTGCGAAAAGCCGGTTGCTATGAACGTAGCAGAACTGGATGATATGTTAAAAGTTGTGGATGAATGCGGCGTAAACTTTACGGTACACCATCAGAGGAGATTTGATCCTGATTTTCAGACGATCAAGGAAGTCTATGATCAGAAATGTCTTGGAGACGTATATACGATCAAGAGCAGCCTGTATGGATTTAACGGAAATATGCATGACTGGCATGTTTACATCAGCGAAGGAGGCGGGATGCTGTTTGACTGGGGCGTGCATCTGCTTGACCAGATTTTATGGATGATGCCGGGGGCGAGGATCAAATCTGTTTTTGCGGACTTGCGGAATGTGATTAATTTTGAAGTAGATGATTATTTTAAGATTTTAATGAAATTTGATAATGGGATTATGGCGGAAGTAGAACTTGGGACTTATTATCTTGCTGATAAGCCACAGGATAAATGGTTTGAGCGCCATTGGTTTATAGGAGGAAATAAGGGGACGGCTTATGTAGATGGATTTCATCCGCAAGGCAGCATTGTGCGGACTTCCAGACTTCTGACAAATGTCCAGGGAACACGTACCATGACAGCAGCCGGTCCGACCCGATCTTTTGGCCCTCCGGCAGACGGAACAATTCTTACAGAAGAGCTGCCGAAAGTAAATACAAAGCATGAAGATTATTTTATCAATTACTGGAAAGCCTATGACGGACAGGAAGACTTTCTGGTAAAGATCTCAGAAACAAGACGGGTGCTGGCACTGATGGAAGCAGTCCGTGAATCTGCCCGTACGGGAATGTCTGTACAATTCTAGGATGTGGGAGGTTGGCTGTTCAACGAATGGGTAGCCGGCCTCCCACACCACTGTTTACAATTCGCTGTGCGTTTGTTATAATAAGCGTAAAGTAGATACACTGTTACGTGGGGATAAAAAGTATGGATAAATATACAATTCTTCTTGTAGATGATGAAGAGGAAGTCGTACAGGCGATTATGAAAAAGATTAACTGGGAAAGCCTTGGATTTTCTGTGATCGGCTATGCCTGCAATGGGGTAAAGGCGTTTGAGATGGTAGAGGAGTATCAGCCTGACGTTATTATGACAGATATCAGAATGCCGTATATGGACGGGCTGGAGCTGTCTAACCGGATCAAGGCAGAGTATCCGGCGGCAAAGATTCTTTTTTTCACCGGATTTGATGAATTTGAATACGCAAAAGAAGCCGTGCATCTTGAAGTGGAGGAATATGTGCTAAAGCCGATCAATTCAGCGGAGCTGACGGAGGTATTTACAAAGCTGAAAAACAAGCTTGACCAGGAGATCAGCGAGAAGCGCAATGTAGAGATCTTAGAGAAATATTATATGGAATCCCTGCCGCTGCTGCAGGCGGATTTTTATGCGGCTCTTATAGAAGGGCGGGTTCCTGGAGAGGAAATACCAAGGTATCTGTGCGATTATCAGCTTTCCTTTCCGGGGCCGTATTTTAGCTGCCTGGTCATCCATACATCGTCCAGCCAGGTGCCTGGGCAGATGAACCCGATGCTTTTAGCTACATCGGTGCATAAGCAGGCAGTCGAGCATCTGGAACAAAAATGGAAGGCAAAATGCTTTTCCTATCTTGGCAACACGATCCTGATTACACAGCTTATCAATGAATCAGAGATCTCGGAATTAACGGATGATTGTGACCGGTTCTGCAAATACGCCAGGCGTATGATCGGCGCGGTGGTGACAATCGGAATCGGACAGGTGTGTGCGGATATCCTGGAGCTGCCGCAGTCTTACGGCAGTGCAAGAGAGGCGGTTTCTTACCGCGGTATCTACGGTGTTTCCAAGGCGATTAACTTTAAAGAAATTGCTCCGCAGAAGGCTGTAAAAAGAGACGGGCTGGAAAATGAGCTGTCTGCTTTATTTAAGATGATAAGGCTGGGCAGTGAAGAGGATGTGAAAAAGGCGGCAAGCCAGTATCTGGAACATACTTCTTTTCCGCAGAAATCGCTGGAGCAGTATTATATTGATATGATGGAGCTGATCAGTGCATTTTACCGTTTTGCGGTCAATAACGATATTACGGCAGATGATTTTTCCGGGGATATCCGCAGGCTGTACACCAGGCTGTTAGATATGGAGCCGGATATGCTGCGCAAATGGCTGGTAGAAAAGTGCCTGGATTTTCGAAAAACGATTATCAGCGTCAGGAACAGCTCGACCAAGTCGTTTGTATCCAGGGCAAAGGAATACGTGCATAATAATTATGGAAACGAGGAGCTTTCGCTGGATTGTGTCTGTGAGATCCTTGGGGTATCCAATTCTTATTTTTCTACGATCTTTAAAAAAGAAACGGGAAATTCATTTATCAGCTATCTGACCGATTACCGTATGGACAGGGCGTCATGCCTTTTAATCGAAACAAATGAAAAAAGCTATATGATCGCAAAAAAAGTCGGTTATACAGACCCGAATTATTTCAGCTATGTATTTAAAAGACGGTTTGGCGTATCGCCTTCCAAATACAGAACGGAGCATTCAGAACGTGAATCATAAATCAAAGCCAAGAAAGATACAGTCAACGATTATGGCTGCGTTTTCTATTATGTCGGCTTCGATCATGCTGGTTCTTGGGATTGTCATGTACCTTAGATTTTCGGTTGCTTCCAAGCATGATATTATTCAGAGCACAAAAAAACTGATGGAGCAGACCGGGGAAAATCTGGAGGATTATCTGGTTAGCATGAGGCAGATCTCAGATGCGGTGTACTATAATGTCATTAAAGAAAATGATTTTTCCAGTCAGGATAAAGATATCCAAAAGGGGATGAACCTCTTATATGAGGCAAACAGCAGGAATCTGCGCAGCATCGCTGTCTATAACCATTATGGCAGCCTGATTGCCGCAGAGCCGGTTGCACTGCAAAAGGAAGATCCCGATGTTACAAGACAGGACTGGTATCAAAAGGCTTTTGGGGAAGTGGAAAATATGCACTTTTCCACACCGCATATTCAAAACCTGTTTGACGACCACACCCATCGGTATTATTGGGTGATTTCCCTAAGCCGCGTCGTAGAGCTGACAGATCATGGAATCCCTATGAACGGGGTGCTGCTTGTCGATATGGACTACGCGGGCATTTCACGCATGATGAAAAAGATCAATGCGATCAATAATGGACAGTATTATTACCTGTGTGACAGCAACGGACAGATTATCTACCACAACAGGCAGATACAGATCAGCAACGGGATTGCGTATGAAAACAGCATACAGACGGCAAAATATAAGGACGGCGTCTATGAGGACTTATTCAGAGGGGAAAAAAGAAAGGTGATCGTAAATACGATCAGCTATACCGGATGGAAGCTTGTAGGCATTATTCCCTATGCGACATTTAACCAGGGCATGTATGATATCCGGTATTTTATTGTGATTTTGATTTTGCTGATGGCGATGATGCTGGTCGTGGTCAACCGCGTGATTTCGGTCAGGATTTCCAGCCCGATTTTAAAGTTAAATGAGTCGGTAACAGAATACGAAGCAGGAGAAAAGCCGGAGATCTATATTGGCGGTTCCCAGGAGATCCGCTATCTGGGCTATTCGATCCAGCGTTCGTATGAACAGATCGATGAGCTGATGCATAAGATTGTCCTGGAACAGACGGAACGCAGAAAAAGTGAGCTGGACGCCCTGCAAAGCCAGATTAATCCGCATTTTCTGTATAACGCACTGGACTCCATTACATGGATGATCGAGGGAGAACGCAACGATGATGCGGTAGTTATGATCTCAGAGCTGGCAAAGCTGTTTCGCATCAGCCTGTCCAAAGGGCGTACGATTATCAATATCAAAGATGAGCTGCAACATGCCAAAAGTTATATGAATATACAAAAAGTCCGCTACAAGAACAGTTTTTCCATTACGTTTGACGTAGAGCAGGAAGTGTATGCGTGCTGCACGGTGAAGCTGGTCTTGCAGCCGATTTTGGAAAACGCGATCAATTACGGCATGGAAGGCATGGATGACTGCGGAGAGATCAAAGTGACAGGAACGCTCAAGGACGGCAATGTGACCCTGTCTGTAGCAGACAACGGCGTGGGCATGTCAGAGGAGGAGGTAAACCTTGTGCTGACGGACAGCAACCGGATTCATAAGCATGGCTCAGGTGTCGGGCTTGTCAATGTCAACAACCGGATTCAGATTCTTTTTGGAAAAGAATACGGGCTGCGTGTAGAGAGCGAGCCGGACGAGGGGACGACGGTTTCTGTCCGCATCCCGGCGGTGCCTTATACAGAAGAAAACAGAAAGAAGCTGGAAATGGGGCATGTATTCAGCAGGGAAGAAATAGCTGACAATAAGGCACAGCATTTATAATAAGAAAAACAGGATGTTGGATCGATATGAATAACAGCGGAAAATGGTTTCATGTGATAGAAGCAGTGCTGGCAGTTATGGTGATTTTGATGGCGGCTGCCATGCTTTTGGAAAAAAACAGCAAACAGTACCGGAAAATCTCTGTAGTGATCCAGGATGCAGAGGATACACAGTGGGCAGCGTTTCGTTATGGCTTAAAAATGGCGGCACAGGATCAGAAGGTTGAACTGGTTGTCGCCAGTACCGCGGATGCGCTGACAAAAGAGGAACAGTTAAACACGATCAAACGTGAGATCGAGCTTGGAGCGGATGCGGTCATCGTTCAGCCTGTACCGGGAGATGATCTGGAACAAAAGCTCAGGCATTTAGAAAAGAAAGTGCCGATTATACTTGTAGAATACACGGCGGCAAAGGAGCGTGAAAAATCTCAGCTTCCGTCAGTGGAGCCCGATCACAGCGCGATGGGCGAGGCGCTTGCAGAGGAACTGAAAAAAGATTACTGTGGAAACCTGTCAGGAAAAAAATATGGCATTCTTATGAAAGCGGATGCACCGCACGCGATGAACAGCCGCAGACAGGGCGTGGAAAAGGCGTTGCAGGATACAGGCATTGTGTGTAGCTGGGTAGTGGACGGTTCTGTGGAAAATAAGCCGGAGGTAGACATCGTGATCGCACTGGACAACAACAGCCTGATTAAAGCTGCGGAGCAGGCGGCAGCCAATAACCTGCATGGGGCGTTGGTATATGGGATAGGGAATTCTACACAGGCGGCATATTATCTGGATACAGGAAGTGTAGAGTGCCTTGTTGTACCGGATGAATTTAGTGTGGGGTATTATAGCTTGACGGAAGCAGCGGAAAGGCTTAGGCATTTTTTTCGTGGGATGAAAAGCAGGGTGGTTGCGTATACGGTGATTCGTAGGGAGGAGTTGTTTGAGGAGAGGAATCAGGAGATTCTTTTTACGATGTGTCAGTAGAAGGAGGTGTGTGGGTAGTATTCCTCATGAGGAACGCCGGGAGAGGGGATTGGCACGCCCTGGCTGCGTCAGTTCCAGAAGGTTAAGAATCCCTAAGCCTTCTGCTGGTACGCTGTGGCTGTGGACGGTCGCGGCACCTAGTTCGCTTCCGGCTGACCGCCGAAAGCT
>ERZ778516.232-NODE-232-length-48504-cov-5.318582_pt1 | contig 48504 bp, 42 predicted proteins | sample MGYA00510342_ERZ778516 | MGnify/ENA primary metagenome ERZ778516 (study PRJEB29527, sample SAMN07138961) | mouse gut metagenome | material: feces | host: mouse | place: China:Nanjing | collected 2016-01-25 ...
TTCATGTTGTTCTTCACTTTCTTGTTGCCGATGAGGATGGCGGGAAGGTTGCCTCCCATGCGGGCTGCACCTCTCTGCTGCATATAGCGCACCGCATTCTCATTGACATCGAAGGGGCGGCCCTCATTGTCGATGCCGGTCACCTGAAGTACGATTACGGCATTGTTGCCTTTGACCGGTCCTACAAGTTCGCCTGCCTTGGCTATAGCCACGCGTCCCTGAAGTTCGCTTTCGCCCATGCCTATGCCGGGTACAAACTGCTGACCGAAGTTTACGGTAGTTGTGTCGACCTCTGCACCCATGAGTTTGGCGTAGCCTGCTACGTCATTCGCTTTTCCGGCGTAGTCAGCGATGAGCTTGGCTGCCTTCTTGTCATTGCGTACACGACGTGCGAGTGCGTCATTGAGCTGCGGGTCGCGGGTGGGAGTATAGTCGTCGTAGATGTCCTCAAGAGCCACGGCGAGGAATGTGCCGCTCTGCAGGTCACCGAATATCTGTGACACGTCACCCTTGTCGGCATCCATTGCCCATGCTACTGCGGAGTGGCTGTCAGAGATATTGCCCATTGATGGGCTGGATGCTGAGATGTAGAAGGGGAATACGGTGTAGCCGCCTGCCTGTGCGCTGTCCGCAAACTCTCGGGCAGTCTTGTGGGTGGACACGTAGTCCTGAAGCTTGGATTCGAGCTCGTTTACTGTAGCGTTGGAGGGCTCGGTGGTGAAGCTTACTGTTGCGATGTCATATACGGTGGTAGGGGCATTGCGCTTGGCGATGCGTACTATACGGCCATTCTCAGCGAGTGTGTCAGGGGTGAAGTATACACCTTCTGCTCGGTTGGCGATGAGCTCTTTTACGGCGGTTGCGTTTGCGTCAAGGAGTGATACCTCCATGTCCTTCTGCGACTGTGCCACGAGCGGAGATGCTGCAATGGAGTCGAATGATGCGCCTCCGTTGAGGAGTCCTGCGAGTGAATCGATCTGAGCTTTGGTGCCCTGGATCGCCATGAAGTCGAGTGTCACTTTGTCGGACTGCTGAGACTTGCCGATGAGCTTGGCGATGGTATAGTCGTTGCCGCTCTTGTTCACGAGGGTCGCGTTGCCTACGGAGAGCGAGTCGAGTGCGCTTTTGAGGCGAGCCTGCTTGTCGACATCTGCCTGTGATAGCATCTGGCGTTCTGCCACGAATTCAGGCATGTCGCTCAGACCTTGGGTCTCTGGCTGGTTGTTGAGGGCGAGGATGGCGTCCTCGACTTTCTTCTGTCCTGCGAGGATGTCGGCCTGTGAGGGGATGATGTTGACTGAGATGTAGTTTACAAGGCGCATTGGCTCGGTGAGAGCGTAGCGGTTCTTCTCTGATTCATAGAGCTTCTTGATGTCAGATCCGTCTACCGGGAATTCTTCATCATTGAGCGATGAGAAGTCCTTTTTTGCATAGATGATGTTGGCTGTAGGTGTGTTCTCGTCATAGAGTGCCTTTGCATCAAGATCGTTGGCGGCGAGAAGTCCTGTGAAGAGGTTCTGGAACTTCTGCTGGAGGAGCATCTTCTCGACGCTCTGTTCCATTTGCAGCCAGTACTGCTGTAGCTGCATTGCCTGTTCCTGGGGCATGCCGTATTTTGTGGGGTTGAAAGCCATGTCGTGAGCAGTGGCGGCATCAGGGAGCCCTAATTGCTGCTGCACCATGCGGTCGACGTAAGCTGAGTTCTTGCCTACCATCATTTCTGTGAGCTCGGCATCAGTGACCGTGAGACCGAGATTCTGCACCTCCTGGTTGAAGAGCTTCTCGGCGATGATTGCGTCAAGCACCTGTTGCTGTAAGAGCGCATTGTCGATGCGCTGTCCGCTCTGCTGGGCCTGCTCTGAGGCTTCCTGGACGCGACGCTGGAATTCCTGTACATCTACTTTCTGATTTCCTACCTCTGCGATAGTGGTCCCGGTGCCGAAGAGTGTGCGGCCCGAGGTGAAGAAGTCACCGATGACAAAAGCCAGCAAGGCGGCTCCAACGATGATCAGCAAGAGCACTGACTTGCTACGGATTTTTTCGAGTGTTGCCATTCTATGTTTAGATGATTTTTTGATTATTCGGTTTGGTATGCTAAGGTGTGCGCATGGGGACTCCTTGCGCAATTAACGCACAAAGGTACAATATTTTCGCTATAATCCAAAAGGATAACAAGGTAAATTAACGGTTTTCACGGTAAAATCTTTGTGAGATCGCAGCTGCAATGCGTGCTATTATGTAGACTGACGCCATCGTCAGTACTATGAGGGCTGAGCATGGGACGTTGATGACGGTGGCAAGCAGAAGTCCCGATAGAGAGCAGAGCAGTGAGATTGCAATTGACAGCCACATTATGGAGCTGAAACGCCTGACGAATGCTTCGGCTGTCATCTGGGGCAGTGAGAGCATCGACATCAGCAGCATCACCCCCACAAGCCGGATGGTGAGAACTATGCACACTGCCACAAGGACGGTCATGGCAGTGGATATGAATGTGACAGGAAGGTGGCGGACCCTGGCGAAGTCGGCATCGAACGCACATATCACTATCTGCCTGTAGCGAAGGGACATGAATATGATCAGCACGGCAGTGAAGAGGAAAAATGCCCATAGATCGCTGCGCGTGATGGTGAGGATGTTGCCGAAAAGGAATGAATTGAGCTCGGGGACATATCCCGGAGTGAGAAATATGAACAGTGTGCCTACAGCCATGCCGATTGCCCATATTACGGCGATGGCTGAGTCCTCCCGGACCCTGTGGCGTGCTGCCATCCATTGGACTCCGAGAGATGAGCCTATGGCGAATACCGCGGCCATTGCCACCGGGCTGATCCCTAAGAAGTAGCCGAGTCCGAGTCCGCCGAAGCATGCATGGGTGACTCCTCCGGAGATTGACACGAGGCGTCGGCTTACTATGTAGGTGCCTATAATTGCCGATGATATGCTCAGAAGCACCACGGCTATAAGTGCGTTGAGAAAGAAGTCGTAATGAAACAGTTCCATAAGATATCAAAGTGCCCTCCTATTCACATAGCATCATCCATTCATCGCGGAGGGGATGGGGCAGAGGGATGTTGCGCTGAGTGAGTGCCGCTCCCCAGCCATACACCTCGTCATGCCGGAGTGTGTACAGGATCTCGCGGAATTCTTCGATTTCATCGTCGGTGTAGCTGTCAGGGTCGTGTCCTGCGAAGCGGTCAAGTTCCTCGTCGTTGTAATAAAGATCTTCGGGCCGGGACAATTCTTTCTCGCACACGGCATGACGTCCGCAGCACAGCTCTCCGTTGTCGTTTTCGTCGGGCATAGCGGAGGCATGGTCATCGGCATGCTCTCCCTCGGATGTCGTGTATTTATGATGTAGGCATAGCAGTATGCCTGCGATGACGGTTACGGACAGTATTATCAGCGATCCTGTCATTTGTCTCCCTCCTTTTCAGAATCGGACGGCTCCTCTTCGTTTGCCTCAAGTATAGAGAAACCTGCGGAACCGAGATCCTGCCAGAATCCGGGATAGCTCTTGGTCACCACTTCTGCGTCGCGGATTATTATCCCGGGGATGTATAATGCTATTGGTGCAAGACTCATTGCCATCCGGTGGTCGTTGTAGGTGTCGAATACCGGCATTTCGGTGATGCGTACTCTGCGTCCGTCCCACCGGAGTGTCCCGGGAATGCTGTCGTCGAGCATTATCCCGAGTTTTGTCAGCTCGTTCTTCAACGCTGCCACGCGGTCGGTCTCCTTTATGGCAAGTGTGTGAAGCCCTGTGAAATTGAAAGGGATTCCGAGCATTACGCAGGTCACTGTGACATACTGTGCGAGGTCCGGACAGTCGGAGAAGTCTATGTTGGCGCGAGCATCCGCGTCAGGATTGGCAAGGAGATCGGTGCCTCCGTCCTCTCCGACCCAGTCGGTGTCAACACCGATTTTTGAATATATGTCGGCAAGGCATCGGTCTCCCTGACAGGAGTCGTTGACAAGATTGTCGATGGTCACTGCGCCTGCCGACAGGGCCTCTATCTCGTACCATGCCGCTGCTGCGCTCCAGTCTCCCTCGATCTCGCGAGGCGAGGATGGTGCCCTGTAAGTTGAGGGGGGGATGGTTATGGTGTTGAGATAAAATTCGCTTTCCACTCCGTGGTCTCTCATCATCCTGAGGGTCATGAGTATATATGGGCGGGAAGTGATTTCCCCAAGAAGGGTCAGCTTGAGTCCGTCAGCCATGGCGGGGGCGGTCATCAGCAGTGCTGATATATACTGTGAGCTCACGGATGAGACGAGCGAAAGCTCTCCTCCCTTTAGTTTCTTGCCGCGTATGCGGAGTGGCGGGTAGCCCTCTTCCCCTATGTACTTTATATCGGCTCCGAGTGTGCGAAGCGCATCCACAAGCACACTTATGGGGCGTTGGCGCATGCGTTCCGAGCCGTCAAGGGTTATGTCACATCCGGGGCGGCATGCGTAATATGCCGTCAGGAAGCGCATTGTGGTCCCTGCCGCTCCTACGTTGACAGTGCGGTGCAAGGATTCGCTGTCATCGCGCAGTGCCGATACCATTGCGTCAGTGTCATCGCATTCGGCAACCTTTGGCAGCGGTGATGAGCCTGAGGTGAGGGCGTTTATTATGAGTGCGCGTGCGCTCATGCTCTTGGAGAGAGGGAGCGATATGCGTGCCTCAAGGAATTCTTCGGGGGGGAATATGCGGATGTTCATTGTCCGTTTGGATTTTATGTCGCACCGACACCATTTTGCTGGAGTCGCTGCATTCACTTGGCTGACACGCCTGTCACCACTATCCTTTGGGAGCCGCGCCAGGGCAGAGTGCCGTAATATTTCTGTGTCGTGAGGGTCACTTTCTGCCCTGTGCCCTGATAGGACTGGATGAGGCGTCCCAGAGAGTCGTTGGGAATAGAGAAGTAGAAGTCGCGCGAATAGATCTGCGATGTGTCGTTGAGGTGGCTTTCGGATATCATCTCTCCTTCATAGGTCTTGAAGAAAAGTCCGCGTCTTTCGACGAGCGTTATGTAGCCGGTAGTCTTGGTGTCGGATGTGTACGGCACGTAGTAGCGTATGTGGAATGCTACCGAGAGCATAATTGCCACTATAAGGAAGAACCATATGAGTCGCCTGCGTGCGCGACGGCGTTTTTTTATAGGTGGTTCCTGTTGGATGGCTGGCTCATCTCTTCGTCCGGAGCTCTGGGTTGGTGCCGATGAGCCAGGGAATGAGAATTCGTTGGTTGATGCGGTTGTGTTTCCGCTGTCAGAGGGTGATGTGTCCTCTTGTCCTACGTTGGGCTGGACAGTGGCATTGCTGTCACTGACGGTGTTGTCTCCTGTGTTCTTCTCAGCTTTGTTTTTGTCGCTGAAGTCCCGCAGGAAATAATCGTCATTACTGTTGATCCATTTCATTTTTTCGAACGTTTGTCCAGGGCTATCCACGCAAATGTGAATAACCCGAGGATGATGGAACTAATAGTCTGTACGCTGAGGGCAAGATTGGCAAACGAGGTCATATACCCCTTGTCAAGTCCCGGGATTCCTGCCGAATATAGTCCGAGACCGAATATCATGGCCCATTGCCATGGTCCGATGCCTCCGTTGGACGGCACAAGCATTGATAGGCTTGTGAGCACGAAGCATACAAGGAGTGCTGTGAATCCGTGCTGAGTTATGACCTCGGCGGTGAGTGGAAACGACATGAACGCGCAGCCAAGCCCCAGTATGTAGCATCCCCAGAGTACTAATGTATAGAAAAACCATTCCCATTTGCCTCGCATACTGGTGATGACGGCAAAGCCTTTCCAAAGCCCTTTCCAGATATTGCGCAATGATGAGACTGCTTTGCTGTCAGGATAACGCAAGTACAGCCACACGGCAATGACTGTGCAAGCAGCTATTGAGCCCCAAAGCAGCGGTGATGTCAGTAGCGAAAGTATGCCCGATATACGGTCGGGGTTCTGCCCGAGGTATGACATTAGCTGAGGTCCTGCCATGGCAAAAGTGGCTAATGTTATTATCGCTACTGCTATGGTGTCGGCAAGGCGGTCGGCAACCATGGATCCGAACACTGTGGTGAAGGGGGATCTATGTCTCTCAGCAATGAATCCTGTGCGCCATATTTCACCGAGGCGTGGGAACACAAGATTGACGGCATAGGTGCCGAACACACTGAGGGTGAGCACCCATAGAGACGCTTTGATGCCGAGAGCACGTAACTGGAGCCTCCAGCGTGCGGCGCGTGCCACCTGGGCTCCGATCACAAGGAGCAGGTTGGCCCCGATCCAACGGAAGTCACACTCGGTGCGTATGGTGTGCCACATCTCGTGCAGGTCAGTCCCTTTGACCAGCATATAGCAAAGGCCGACAGTGATTGTGACCGGGACGCCATATTTCAGCAGGAATCTCAATAGTGAGATCCTGTGGTTGCTGATGGTATGTTGCCTTGGATGCTGCATTGGTGATATGTGTGTGGTTGCTGATCTGAGATGTGTCAGTCGGCGGGCGCGGGTTGGTTATCAATAATTCCTGTAACGGTAGTTGTCATCGTAGCTGTTGCCGTTGATGAGGTTTCCGTTGCGGGTTGCGGAGTTCATGAATGGGTCGTCAAAGAATTCGTCCTCTTCCTCTTCATCGGTGGGACGCTCGTCCGGGTCACCTTTCTTGCGTTTGGGCTTGTTCTTCTTTATTTCCTGAGGTTTCTGCTGGTCCACAGGGAGCTCGTTTATATTCCAGCTCTGCTCAATGGTCCAGTTCTTTTTCAGGTTGATCTTCTTGGGGTAGTAGTACACCTCTTCGGGTTGTATCGAGTCGGCTATGGAGCCAGTGGTCCATTCGCCGTCATCGTTGGCGTCGATGAAAAGTCGGGCATAATAAGTGCCTGGCGAGAGGTATTGTATTGTGGCGAGTGAGCCGTTGACTGGAGCTGCGGCTACCGGCTTGTCAGAACTGCTGAGCACTTCAACGATCCCTTTTCGGCCGTCAAGTCCTGATACGTTGAATGATATTGCCGAGTAGTCCTCGCTCTTCTTGGTTGTGAATTCGTGGACTAACTGTACGTTGTCGAGTCCGTAGATGTCGACTACGGCGGCGGAGTCTATTGTGAGGCGGTATTTTGAGCCTTCTTCCCATTTGTATGGAGCAGTGAACACCATGGGGTGCAGCAGTTCCGGTCGGGAGAAACTTGGCGGCACGATGTTGTACCACAGAGTGTCGACCTGTATCTCAAGTTTCACAGCCGTAGTGTCGAATCTTTGTATCGGTGTGCCTGCGGTGAGAGTGAGTCCCTTGTGCAGATCCTGGCTGTTGCCTGATGAGATTCTGAGTTCCATATGTGGCACAGGCGGTATGGAGTCCTCCTCTTCATCGTTTTTTTTCTTTTTCTCTTTCTTCTTTTTTTCGGGACGCATGTTGAATTTCAGCGTGTCGGTGCCCCATGTGAGATTGTCGAGGGTGTCAGTGCGCAGGTAGGTCGCCTCAATGGTTATGGAGTCGAGCGACACGAGCGAGGTGTCGGATATCCAGTAGGTGAGGGTGTCGAGAGTGGGTGAGGCGTCAAGGGTGGACCAGGTGGATATCTCATCGCCGGCTCTATGGGTGTTGAGCAGGCGCAGTATGGGCAGCCTGTCGGATTTTGCTCCGAACTGGAACGTGATCTTATTTCTCTCAGGGCGTTTGTAATCCTTGAGGTATTGCGATGTGTACCCTTCGTTGAACCATGTAAGGAGCAGGTCGTCAGGAAGGAAGCGGGTGGCGTTGCGTGTCACGAGAGAGTCTCTTTCGCCTGTTGAGCGTGTGAGTGTGTCAGTGACCACGGTTGGCTCGGATGTTGGGGAAATGGTGACATCATAGAATGCCACATCCTCTGAGCGGTCCCAGTGATAGTCGCGGTTGATGTCGTTGAGTGCATACACGCGATAGCTGCCTGCCTTGAGATTGCGCAAGGTGAACTGTCCCAGCTGATTGGTCTTGGTTATACGCTCAAACGGCAAGGTGGAGATTGCTGTGTCGGAGGTGTTGGAGTATACTCCTACGAGCATACCCTGGGCGGGCTCAAGTGTGCGTGCCTCGAACACCATTCCTGATATGCGCAGGGTGTCGATGGTGTCGCCTGTGGCAAAGTCCATTGCGAATCCGTCGAGGACATTCCCCTCGTTCAGATCCTTTACAGCGTCGGCGAAATCTATGGTGTAAGTGGTGTTGGGCATGATAGTGTCGCGGAGTTCGATGGTGACACGTCGGCCGTTTGACGATATGGCGGGTGTATTGCGCTGTGCGGGCGACACCACAATCTTGTTCATGGCATCGTCGAGCTGTATGTTCTCATCGAAATCCACTGTGATCTTGTTGCCATTGAAGTTGAGCTGACCCATAGCGGGATTGGACCGCACATAGACCGGTGGCAACTCGTCACGTGGACCACCTTCGGGGCGGCCCATATTGGCGCATGCGACCATCACAGCCGCGGCGACCATCATTAAGAGCAATCTCAACTGCTTGACTGAATGCATCTTCAAAGGTGGACTAATGGATTAATCTCACAAAATTACGAAAAAAACAATATAGTACGCTCAGAAATCCGAAAGTTTTTGTCCCATCCGGCATTGTGTCTTAGGCTGATGTGGCATTAAAGCATGGCGGCTACTTGCTTTTCGACGGCATTACGTATGAATGCATTGATAGATATGCCGGCTTGTTTGGCAAGGACGGCTACCCTGTTATGAATGTCAGGAGTGAGCCTTATGTTGAGTGTCCCCGAATAGCTTTTATGAGGTTCGATACCCTCTTCTTCACAATATGCAAGATAATCCTCAACAGCTTCATGGAAAGAATTGGTAAGTTCGGTCACACTTTCTCCTTCAAAATTGACGAGACCGTCAATCCCTTCGATCTTTCCGAAAAACACACCGTCGGTTTCGCTGAAAGCTACTGACCCGATAAATCCTTTGTATTTTAGAGTATTCATTTTATCAGTCCTTCATTTTTCAGGTATTCATATACCTGCTTTAATGCATAATTCTTTATTATGTTACCTGGATGCGGCTTGTGGAGCATAATCGGTCTCTTGCCCTCGCTCTTGAATATGACTCTTGATCCCGATGTCCTGCCTTTATTGGATGGAGAATATCCAAGGAGGGTGAGCAGCCTTGACATCTCTTCCCATGTAAAGTCGGAGGGCATAGTCCGGAATCGGGCAATGAGTTTTTCTTTAGTTCCCATTTATATCCGTGTTATGACCGCAAATGTAACTATATTTTAGTTGCAAAACAAGTGTCGCTGAAATTAAGTTCAATATGGTATGTATTAATGTTTTGAGAGGATTGTTATCGGATCTATGCCACGAGGTCGGATTTGCGCACATTCTGGAGAGCACGGGTGCGTGTTCTGATCAGCAACGCTGAGCCGAATGTTATGACTCCGACACGCCCGATGTACATCAGGATAATGATTGTGAACTTGCCTATGGCCGACAGCTCAGGGGTGATGCCGGTGCTTAGCCCTACCGTGCCTATGGCTGAAGTGGCTTCAAAGAGTATCTGGGACAACTTGAAAGATTCGCTGTAGGAAAGCACGACACATCCGCAGAATATCATGAGGCTGTAGGTGATTACGCTTGTAAGGGCTGTGTCTATGCGGTAGTGGGGTATGATGTGGTTTAGGAATGTGACATTCTCCCTGAGCCCGAGTTTTGATACAATGAATCCCCATACGGCGGAGACTGATGTACATTTCACGCCGCCTCCGGTTCCGGAGGGGGAGGCTCCTATGAACATTATGAGAGAGAACATCAGTATCGGGCCCGGGCGTAAGGCGGAAAGGTCGATCGTGTTGTAACCTACCGTTGTCATTGCCGACATCGTCTGGAAAAAAGAGAGCCAAATCTTCTCGCCTGCGCTGTCGCCAGGTGCTATAGAGGGGCTGACTGAAAGTATCACAGTGCCGCCTACAGTCATTATTCCGGTGATAAGGAGTATGACCTTGGATGTGAACGACAGGGAAGTGGTCCTGCCGCGGAGCTTGTTGGTCAGGTCGGTTATCACAATGAATCCCATTGCTCCGGCATAGCTTAGTGCCGCCACAGTTATGTTTATTGTGATATTGTTGCTGAAACTGCACAGGGAGTCGTGAAACGGGCTGAATCCGGCTGTACAGAATGATGACACTGAAAGAAACAGGGCGTTCCATCCCGGCATGGGTGCTCCGGCATGGTGGAGGGCAATGAAGAACGGTATGAATCCTAAGGCCTCGAATATGAATGTGAAGTTTACGACGTTGTTGACCAGGTCGCGCATGTTCATTCCGTAGGGGATTGATATGGCTGTGTGCACCACTTTGTCGGTGTACTTTAGAGTGTGATGGGTCACGCGGTATATTACATATGAGCTCAATGTCATATAGCCTATGCCTCCGAACTGCACGAGTGCAAGGATTATGAACTGTCCGAACAGGGTGTAGCTTGTGCCGATATCGACTGTAGCCAGCCCGGTGGTGGATATGGCGGATGCTGCTGTGAACAGATTGTCGATCCATCTTATATCGCCATTGGTCGATAACGGCAGCATGAGGCAAAGGAATCCCAGCAGCATGTATACGATATACCCTATGAGTATGTTTCGTTCGGGGACCTCCGATCGGTAGCCGAATGTTATAAGCCGCGTTATGTTGAGTCGTAGAAGCAAATAGCGAAGTCGTCGTGAGATCTTCATAATGAAATGATGTATAATATAATATAATAATACTACTCTACATTATCGTTGGTTCAATATCATAATGTCAATATAAGAAGTCAGGCAAAGATACGGAAAAACTAAAAAATAAAAAAGGTGTATATCCCTCAGTATGATAAATTATCAGAAATACATGCATGCGACAGAGGTCGCTGTTACGGCTGTGATTGCGAGAATATATATTGCCGTGAGGCGTAGTGGGATGGTGCCGTGGCAGTTGCGGAGATATACCCATAGCATTATGATGGAGTAGGCTGCATGGCTGGCAGTGAACGCTATGCCAAGCCCGGTGAGACCTCCGAGGCGGTAGCCTGTGATGTTGAATATGAGTGACAGTATCGCTATTGTAGTTTCGGTGGCTACATAGGTGCGGCCGTCTCCTCGGGCGAGGATTAAGTAGGAAATGCATAGAGGAAGGGCGTGCAGGAGCATTCCCGGAAGCGCGCAGAACATATATGGTGTCACTCCAAGGAATTCTGAGGAATACAGCAGCCTGATTGCAAGCGGACTGAAAGGGATGAAGATGACCAGCAACGGTGTGATGATGCCGGTGAGGAGCAGAAGCTCATGCCGCAATGCTACGATCTGCCTGTGGGGATGAGGATTGGATGATGCGAGGCGTGTGTAGAACTCCATGGTCACAGCTGAGAAGATGACACCCATATAGCGTACCACAACAGTGTAGCCTGATTGGTAAAGCCCCACTTCTTCTGTGCCCCCTGTGCAGTTGAGATAGGCTATGAATACATAGTTCATCACCTCTTTCAGTATGGCGGCTATGGTCATGTAGATGCCGAGTCTCAGGATGGGGCCGCCTTTGACCCATAATTGCCGCAGGCTTAGGGCGGGAGTCGGTCGTGTGGGTGTCTGGCGCAGGCATAGGATAGCGATGTATTGGGTTACCGCATAGCTTATCACCACAGGCACTATGCTGCGCATCCTCAGAAAATATATGAGAGGGATTGCGGCTGCAAGTCCTGCCACCACTCCCCACGCCGAGGATAAGGCAAGAGGCTTGAGCCTGTTGGTGCCTTGCATTATTGCCTGTTCGCCAGAGTTTGCAGCCATAAGCAGGATGGCTATGGCAAGCAGCATGAACTGAGGTGTCGATGAGAGGTCACCGAAAGTATACAGGCTGAAGAGCGGGGCTGAAAGTAGGGTGATGATGACCCCTGCGCTCCCTAACAGCCATCCCCACCGTCGCACCGTGTGTATGGCATCGTTGAGGGTGCCGGATGATGATGCCTGGGCTATGTCGCGTACTGCGCTGTAGCGCAGATTGAGCTGAGTGGTGGCGAGGAGCAGTTGGGCTGAATTGAATATGCCGAATAGTCCTACGCCTGTGGTCCCGAGCAGCAGTGCCACACATTTTACCCTCACGATTCCGCATAGGATGGTGAGGGCTTGCATACTTCCGAACAGTCCCATTGCTTTGACGACTATGGCGGAAGTGGAGTTGCGTGCTTTATGTCCGGTCAAGGTCACAGGCTCTTGCGGTAGGCTCGGCGGCGGCGGTGTTGGCGTCGATCGAAATACTCCCACTGCGACTGTACATGGATATTCTCTTCAAGTTCGAGATTGGTCTCGGCATACCTTACGCCGTCGCGTATGAAGAGGTTGCACAGGTCGTAGAAGAAGAGTGAGTTGACCCCCTTTGACTGGTATTCGGGCTTGACAGCTATGAGCATGAGGTCAACCACGTCGTTGTGTCCTTTGAGAGCTCTGAGCATATGCCACCATCCGAAGGGGAAGAGCTTCCCCTTCGACTTTTGCAGAGCCTTGGTCATTGACGGCATACTGATGCCTACACCTACGAGATTTTCATCGCTGTCAACCACTATGCTTACATAATCAAGCTTGAGGAAGCCGAGGTACATGTCGATATAATAGTCGATCTGGCGGTCGGTGAGCGGTGAGTAGCCGTAGAGTTCGGCATATGCCTCGTTGATGAGTTTGAAGAGGGCTTCTCCGTATTGCTCTTTCACCTGTTTTGCCGAGGTGAATTTTTTTATCTTAAGCTTGTACTTGTTCAGGACTATTTCTGCGATTCGCTCCATCTTTTCCGGCAGTCGTTCGGGAATGGTGATGCGGAATTCTATCCAGTCAGTGTCCTTGCGATAGCCCATTTTATCCATGTGCTCAGGATAGTATGGGTAATTGTAGATGGTAGCCATGGTGCCCATCTCGTCAAAGCCCTCCACGAGCATACCCTCGTGGTCCATGTCCGAGAAGCCCATTGGGCCGATCATATCGGTCATTCCGCGGTCACGAGCCCATTGCTCGGCGGCATTGAAGAGCGCGCTGCTCACTTTGGGGTCATCGATAAAGTCTACGAAGCCGAACCGGGCTTCCTTCCTTCCGGTTTTTCCGTTGAGCATCCGGTTGATTATTGCGGTGATGCGCCCTACTGGCTTTCCGTCGCGGTATGCCATGAAGGCCTGAGCCTCGCTGAAGTCGAATGCCGGGTTCTTTTCGGGCAGCAGGGTGTTGACATCATCGAATATCAGAGGCGGCACAAAGTAAGGGTTCCCTTTGTAGAGGTCAATCCCGAATTGTACGTAACGTGTGAGTTCTTTTTTTGTGGCTGGAATGGCGCGAACTGTGACGGACATATTTCTATATTAAATTCCTGTGGAATTTAAGGATTATATTGTTAAGAGTTATCGGTTGTCAGATGCCTGTGCTTCTTCTCCCGCCGCTCCGGTGGGTCGATCGGATATCTGGAGCTCAGTCTGTATCGTTTCGCCGTTATGGAATGTCGGCTCTGGACGATATGGCGAATTGAGCCACAGAAGGAGGGCTATCATAGCTAAAAGGAATATTATCACGCAGATATAGAACTTGTTTCGGCGGTTGTCACCGAGATCGGCACGAAGAGAGTCGAGTGTAGGGTAGCGTTTTGCCGGATCGGCAGCGGTGCATTTCGCCGCTACCTTGCGGAGCTTTGGATGCTGTGTGCTTACTGCATCGAGAGCTTCGTTGAGCAGGACGCCATAGTTGTAGATATCGTCGTTGGTGTCCTCGTGAGTGAGAAAATTCTTCTGATCGAAACCTACGTCAATGAGCTTCAGATTGCCTATGTTCTCGGTGAAGATTACGCGTGACGAGTTGAGAGGATGGTGGGCAAGATGATTGCTCTGGATATAATCGAGTGCATCAAGCAGCTGGTGATGAAGCTTGTAGATATGCTCGTCAGTGACTTTACCCTCACGTATCAGCTTGGCGAGCGAGTCGCCGTATACGTCATCGGTGATGATGCACATACCCACTCCCGGGACCTCCTCGAAGTCGTTTATCATAATGATATGGGGATGGGCAAGGTTGTAGCGCACCTCAAACTCTTTCTCTATCATTTTCTCGTACTCTTCCTTACCCTTGAATTCAGGACGCAGGGTCTTGAGCATAAGCCATTTGCCAAATTTCTTGGCTGTGTAGACGTGATAGAATTCCTCATCCCATTCGGGGAGGTGTTCGATCTCAGTCCATTTTGGTGCGGAAGTGTCCATATCGGTGCGTTGCTTGATTATTCTTGCAAAAATAGCGAATATTTGCCAAATCGCCAAATTGCTGTCACAAACGGCGCGAAAACTGATTCCGGTGCATTCCGGCTATTCCGCCATTTCGCCGGGATTGAGGTAGAATAGGCGGCTGGTGGCGCGTGAGGTGGCTGTGTAGAGCCAACGGTAGAACTCAAGTCCCTGTGATTCGGGGGCTATGCCTCCAAGGTCGATCACGACGTTTTTCCATTGTGCGCCCTGGGCTTTGTGGCAGGTTACGGCGTAGGCGTATTTCACCTGTAAGGCGTTGAAGTATTCGTCTTTGCGAAGGCGGCGCAGACGTGTCTCCCATGAGGCGTCGGGTGCGTTGGCTTCGGGGTCGGCCATGCGTGCTTCTGCGAGGCGTTTCAGTTCTGCCCGGTCGATTGACGCGCTTTCGTCGGTAAGGGTGTCGAGGAATATTCGGCATGGCACATCCACATCCCTGTCAGGGAGTGTGAGGGTGACGTTGGCGAAGCGGAAGCCGTGCTTTTCCTCGATGGAATGTATTGACGAGACTATCGCTACATCTCCATTGGCTATGAAGTCGAGCTCCTTGATCTTGGCTGACCATGTGTAGTTGTTCTTGGCTATAAGTAGCCTTTCTCCTTTCACCAGTTCCTCTTCATAGTCGAGTATGGCTGACCGGATGCCGAGGTTGAACTGCAATGCTCTGCGGTTGGAGCGGGTCACTATGATGGTCTCGTCCGGGCCGTCGGCGCGGTAGCATTCGCCCACAACGTCGGCAACGTCATTTCCGTCGGTGACATGCAGGTCATCATATCCGTCCAACAGGAGGCGTGGAGAGGGCAAGGGGTCCATAAGCATAGCTCTGCGGAGCCATGTGGCGTTGCGGAGTATGCCTGATGTGCGTGACTGCCTCACTGTGTCGGTGAGCACAGCGCGGCTCACGTGTAGCCCGAGCCGCTTGAAGTTGGCAGGTACCATAGCCGGGCTCTCTGCCGATCCGACAGGTGGCAGCTGAGCCACGTCGCCGAGCAGGATGAGCCGGCAATTGTCGCCTGTGAACACATATTCCACCAGGTCCTCAAGAAGATTCACGCTGTTCTCACTTCCGTTGCCGTCACCTATCATTGATGCCTCGTCTACTATGAAAACACCATTGGTGATATTGTTCCTTTGCAGAATTGGGGAGCCTCCTGTGAGATCCCCTGACGGACCACGGTATATGCGTCTGTGTATGGTGGATGCCGGATATCCCGAGTGGGAGGAGAATACTTTGGCGGCACGGCCTGTGGGTGCCAGCAGCACGACTTCGCGTCCGGCGTTGCGCAGGCTCTTGACCAATGCGCCGGTCAGTGATGTCTTGCCTGTGCCGGCATAGCCGTTGAGTATGAACACGGAGTCGCTCGGAGTGCTTGACGAGCAGAAACGCGCCAATGCCCCGATGAGCAGGTCCTGCTGCTTATTGGGGGTGTAGGGTAGATTCCTCACTACGTCTGCTGCAAATTCACTGATGGTCATTACTTGTCGACTTCTTCTTCTGTTGACAAAGGTACGCGTAATGTTGTATATAAGCAATAAATGGGTTATAAAAATAGGCCAATCCCTGCATCGCAACTGCGATGCAGGGATTGGCTGATGTTATTCTCTAAGCCCGGCTCCCTGGAAAGGGAGCTTCGGACTTGGATTTACGGAGCTTGTGTCCCTTTGAGGATTATTCCTCAGGGCTTACACCCCACTGCTGCTTTGAAAGGCGCAGATAGTTGTTGTAACGCCACTGTGCGTTGGCCTTGGCTGCGGCGAAGAGTTCGGCGGCCTCTGCGGGATACTGCTTCTGTACGGAAGCGTAGCGCACCTCGCCCTTGAGGAAATCGTCGAATTTATCCCAGTCGGGAGCCTTCGAGTCGAGAGTGAAGGGGTTCTTGCCTTCATCTTCGAGGGCGGGGTTGTAACGCCACAGGTGCCAGTATCCGCACTCTACAGCTGCTTTCTGCTCTTCCTGTGCGTGACCCATGCCCTTGCGGATGCCATGGTTGATACAGGGAGCGTAAGCGATGATGATAGAGGGTCCGTCGTAAGCTTCTGCCTCGCGGATTGCCTTGAGGGTCTGAGCGTTGTCGGCTCCCATGGCGATCTGTGCGCAGTATACGTAACCGTAGGTGGATGCGATGAGTCCGAGGTCTTTCTTGCGTACGCGCTTGCCGGCAGCGGCAAACTTGGCGATAGCACCGACCGGAGTAGCCTTGGAGGCCTGGCCGCCGGTGTTGGAGTAAACCTCAGTGTCGACTACGAGAACGTTGATGTTCTTGCCTGAAGCGAGCACGTGGTCGAGACCACCGAAGCCGATGTCGTAAGCGGCACCGTCGCCGGCGATGATCCACTGTGAACGGTTGGCGATGTGCTCCTTCACTGAAAGGATGCCTTTGCATACGTCGCATCCGCAAGCCTCGCAGAGAGGAACGATCTTCTCGGCAACTTCCTTGGAGGCTGCAACGTCGTTGCGGTTGTCGAGCCACTGCTGGGCAAGAGCCTTGATTTCGGAAGAGCACTTGTCGCATTCAAGAGCTGCCTGCATGTAGGCTGCTACGCGGCTCTGAAGCTTCTCATGAGCGATTGACATACCGAGACCGAACTCAGCGAAGTCCTCGAAGAGTGAGTTTGCCCATGCGATACCCTCGCCCTTGGCGTTCTTGGTGTAGGGGGTTGAGGGCACGGAGCCTGAGTAGATTGAAGAACAGCCGGTGGCGTTGGCTACGATCTCGTGATCGCCGAAGAGCTGAGAGATGAGTTTCACATAAGGTGTCTCGCCGCAACCTGAGCATGCTCCAGAGAACTCGAAGAGGGGCTGTGCGAACTGAGAGTTCTTTACTGTGGACTTGATGTCGACAAGATCCTGCTTGGAGGCAACCTTGTTTGCACAGTAATCCCATTCCTTCTGGAGGTCGAGCTGGGTTTCGAGGGGCTTCATTTCGAGAGCCTTTACACCCTTCTTGCCCGGACATACTGCAACACAGTTCTGACAGCCGAGACAGTCAAGCACGTCGACGCTCTGGATGAAGCGGAGACCTGCGAACTGCTTGCCGGTAGCGGGAAGTGTTCTCTCCTCGCCGAAGGGGGCTGCTGCCATTTCATCGGCGTTGATAAGGAACGGACGGATAGCAGCGTGAGGACATACGTATGCACAGAAGTTACACTGTATACAGTTCTCAGAGTTCCATTCGGGGACAAATGCTGCGACACCACGTTTCTCGTAGGCTGCTGTGCCCTGTTCCCATGTGCCGTCCTCGCGGCCCTTGAATGCGCTTACTTTGAGCAGGTCGCCGTCCTGGGCGTTGATGGGGCGCACGATCTCGTTGATGAATGCGGGATCGTTGTTTGCAGCCTTTGCATCCGGCTCAAGTGAGCTCCAAGCCTTGTCGACGGGGAGTTCCTTGTATTCGCCGCCGCGGTCGACAGCTGCATAGTTCTTGTCGACAACGTCCTGACCCTTCTTGCCGTAGCTCTTTACGATGAATTTCTTCATCTGCTCAACTGCAAGATCAACAGGGATTACCTCGGTGATGCGGAAGAACGCGCTCTGGAGGATGGTGTTGGTGCGGTTGCCCAGTCCGATCTCCTGTGCGATCTTGGTTGCGTTGATATAGTAAACCTTGATGTCGTTGTCAGCAAAGTACTTCTTGATGTTGTTGGGGAGGTTCTTGGCAAGCTCCTCGCCTTCCCAGATAGTGTTAAGAAGGAATGTACCACCCTTGCGGAGACCACGGATCACGTCGTACATGTGCAGGTAGGCCTGAACGTGGCAAGCTACGAAGTTAGGTGTGGTAACGAGGTAGGTAGAACGGATGGGGGTGTCACCGAAACGAAGGTGAGAGCAGGTGAAGCCGCCTGACTTCTTTGAGTCGTAGGCGAAGTAAGCCTGGCAGTATTTTGTGGTGTTGTCACCGATGATCTTAACCGAGTTCTTGTTGGCACCTACAGTACCGTCAGCACCGAGACCGTAGAACTTGGCTTCGAAAGTGCCTTCGCCGCCGAGTGCGATCTCTTCCTTGGGAGGAAGTGATGTGAAAGTAACGTCGTCCACGATACCAAGGGTGAAGTGGTCCTTGGGAGTGGGGAGTGCGAGGTTCTCGAACACAGAGATGATCTGTGCGGGGGTGGTGTCCTTGGATGCGAGACCGTAGCGTCCGCCGATGATGAGGGGGGCGTCAGCCTGTCCGTAGAAACAGTCGCGTACGTCGAGGTACAGAGGCTCGCCGTTGGCTCCGGGTTCCTTGGTGCGGTCGAGCACAGCGATGCGCTTTGCAGTCTTGGGGACAGCGGCAAGGAAGTGCTTTGCAGAGAACGGACGATACAGGTGTACGGCTACGAGACCTACCTTTTCGCCCTGGGCGCGGAGGTGGTCGATAGCTTCCTGAGCGGCTTCTGTCACAGAGCCCATTGCGATGATAACGCGATCGGCTTCGGGATCTCCGTAGTAGTTGAAGAGACCGTACTCACGTCCGGTGATGCGGGTGATCTCCTTCATGTAAGCCTCAACGATCTCAGGCACACGGTTGTAGTATTCGTTGCATGATTCGCGGTGCTGGAAGAACACGTCGCTGTTCTCTGCCATGCCGCGTGCTACGGGGTTCTGAGGATTGAGGGCGCGTGCACGGAACTCAGCGAGAGCCTCGTGGTCAACGAGAGGAGCGAGATCGTCCTGATCCATAGTCTCGATCTTCTGGATCTCGTGAGATGTGCGGAAGCCGTCGAAGAAGTTGATGAAAGGTACGCGGCTCTTGATGGTAGAAAGATGTGCTACACCGGCGAGGTCCATAACTTCCTGTACGGAGCCTTCGGCAAGCATGGCGAAGCCTGTCTGGCGGCAGGACATTACGTCCTGGTGGTCACCGAATATTGAAAGAGCGTGGCTGGCAAGAGTACGTGCTGAAACATGGAACACGCAGGGGAGGAGCTCACCGGCAATCTTGTACATGTTGGGGATCATCAGGAGTAGGCCCTGTGATGCAGTGTAGGTGGTAGTCAGGGCACCGGCCTGGAGTGAACCGTGGACTGCGCCTGCTGCACCGCCTTCGCTCTGCATTTCCTGTACGAGAACTGTCTCGCCGAAGATGTTTTTGCGCCCTGCGGCTGACCATTCGTCAACATATTCAGCCATGGTTGACGACGGGGTGATGGGATAGATGGCTGCAACCTCTGAGAACATATAGCTCACGTGGGCGGCTGCCTGGTTACCATCACATGTCAGAAATTTTTTTTCTTTGCTCATAGTGATATTTATAGAAAATATGTATCGTTAACAATATAATAGGTATTAGACGACTATATTTTTATGGAGAAGATTCCGTGCCTGTTCCGGCTGGGAATACCCCGCACAAAGTTACGAAAATTATTGGAAATCCAAAAGCTAAAACGATGTATGTGTGTTTATAGTAGTTAATTTATTATGCCGGGCATAGTTTATGTTGCCGTATGTGGGGGCTGTGTGCGTAAGGATAGGGAAAAGCATTGGGGATGTCAGGAGAATCATCAATTTGTCAGGCAAATAAGCTTCTTATGGAGAGAACCATTGTCGGCGGCGGTATGTTATATGTTCAAATTCAAATAGGTGTTTTTATGAAAAAGATATTCCGATTTGTGCCTCTTATGGCTGCCATGGCTGCTTTTACTGCCTGTAGTGATGATGACAATAACACAGCCGAGAACTTTACGCCGTCTCCTGCCACAGATATAACAGCTCAGATCGATCCTGTCTTTTCCCAGGAGATGCAGGAAAAGGGGTATATCAAGAATGCTGAACGTATCCTCTATGGTGATGTAAAGGACCTTAAGATTGTGGATGTGGGAGGGAATCCTCTTACCGGAGGTGATATCACGTCTCTCAAGGGGGTGGAGTTTCTTACCGAGCTTGAACGTCTGACATGTAATTTCAATAAGCTCACGGAGATAGATCTTACCCACAATCCTGACCTTAAGGAACTCAACTGTGATGCCAATCAGCTCACCTCGCTCGACTTGAACGGAAATCCTGATCTTGAGATCCTTAAATGCGCACGCAATGCGATAGCAACGCTTGACCTCAGGAGCAATCCCGATGCCGAGTTTGTGATGTGTGGAGAGAACAGGCTAACGAGCGTGGATGTGAGCCGTTGTCCGGATCTTGTGCAGCTGCAATGTGAGAACAATCTGCTTTCGTCGTTGGATGTCTCCGCCAACCGTAAACTCAACCTTCTGAATTTTGAAGGAAACCCGGGTGATGGCACCACGTTTGCTGTCAAGGCATGGTTTGACGAGGCTTCTGTTCCTGCCAACTTCACATCCGCTCCGTGGCAATACGATGGGGCTACTGTCACTCCGGTGTATTCAAATGCGGTGAGATGATATATGGCTGAGCCTATCGTGACGCCAGCCTTTTGATCTCACTGACAATCATTTCGACATCCTCTTCTGTGACCCATGGTCCGGAGGGGAGGCATAGCCCGCGGCTGAAAAGGCTTGAGCTCACACCGTTGGTGTAGGCTGGAGCCTTGCTGAACACCGGTTGCATATGCATGGGTTTCCATAGCAGCCTTGTCTCGATGTTAAGCGATTCGAAATGCAGCCTTAGCTCATCGGGAGTGAGGCCTCCGGTGAGTGAGGGGTCAATGGTGATGGTCGACAGCCAGAAGTTGGCATCTGACTCGGGGGAGGGATTGGCGTGGAAGTCAACCCCCTCGACATCTGCCAGAAGCGATGCATAGAGTGCGGCGAGACGGCGATGATGGGCTATATGCTCGTCAAGCACTGTCATCTGTCCGCGGCCTATGCCCGCACATATGTTGCTCATGCGGTAGTTGTATCCGATGTTCTCGTGCTGATAATAGGGGTAGGATTCGCGTGCCTGGGTTGCAAAGAACACTGCTCTGGCGCGCGACTCTTGGTCGGGGCACACTAAAGCCCCACCGCCCGAAGTTGTGATCATTTTGTTGCCGTTGAAGCTTAAGGCCCCGAAATTGCCGAATGTGCCGCAGGCATGTCCGCGGTAACTGGATCCGAGTGCTTCAGCTGCATCCTCTACTACAGGTATGTCCCATTTGTCAGCAATCATCATGATTTCATCCATTTTGGCCGGCATTCCGTAGAGATGTACCGGAATGATGGCACTCGGTTTTCGTCCGGTCTTTGCAATGCGGTCGGAGATGGCGAAGTCAAGGAGCGCGGGGTCCATGTTCCATGTATCAGACTCTGAGTCCACAAATACCGGTGTCGCGCCCTGGTATGTCACAGGGTTGGCTGACGCCGCAAATGTGAAGCTCTGGCATATTACCTCATCGCCGGCTTTGACTCCGGCAAGAATAAGCCCGAGATGAATGGCGGCGGTGCCGGCTGAGACAGCTGCGATGCGGAGATGGTCTCTCGAAGGATCTCCTTTCGAGAGGAAATCCTGAAGGCTGTTCTCGAATGCGTCGACATTCGGACCTAACGGTACCACCCAATTGTCGGCGAACGCTTCGTCGATATATCTCTGTTCATTGCCGCTCATATGGCATAGGCATAGATGGATGCGCCGTGGTGATGCTTTCGGGGTCATTTGTATGAGGTGTGGATAGGTTGATATTTCGGTGTGCAAAGATACGGATAAAATAATAGTTTTTAACATGTATCGGATGAATATAATGAAATTTCTTCGCTATATTTGTTGCCGACAAGACTCCGGTAATAACCAACTAACACAACATTTATTTATGAAAAGCAAAATTATCCCAGCTGCGCTGCTTGCGTTCGGTCTCATTGTGCTTGGCTTCACTCTCAAAGCCGGAATTGACAATATTGCATTTCGCGACCGTGAGGTTACTGTGCGCGGCCTTGCCGAGCGTGAGGTGTCAGCCGATCTGGTCACATGGCCTATAGCCTACAGTATTGCCGGCAATGACCTGGTGACAATGTACAATAAGGTCAGCTCCAACAATGAAACGATTGTCAAATTCCTCACATCCAATGGGATTTCTCCTGATGAAATTTCGGTCAATCCGCCGGATGCTTATGATGCGGCAAGCAACAGGTATGCATCTGATTCGTTCAGATACAACTACTCGATAAATTGCACTGTGACTGTTACTACCAGGAAGGTCGACAAGGTGCGCGAACTGCTCAACCGTCAGAGCGAGTTGCTTAAGGAGGGGATAGCATTCTCCAACTCATATATCAACTATCAGTTTACCGGCCTTAATGACATCAAGCCTGAGATGATTGCGGAGGCAACGAAGAATGCGCGTGCGGCGGCTGACCAGTTTGCGGCTGACAGCGACAGCCGGGTAGGCAAGATCAAGACCGCTTCACAGGGGCAGTTCTCGATTGACAATTCCGATTCGAGCACACCTTTCATCAAGAAGGTGAGAGTAGTCTCTACTATCATCTACTATCTTGAGGATTAGACAATATGACTTTATACAGGTCAATGCTCTATAAATACAATAGGACCGGAGTGCTGAATTTTTAGCCCTTTGGTCCTATTGTATTTTTCCGATTTCTCCGGTGTAGTGATGATCTTGTGTATTATCTCTTATAACGGTGTGATATGTAGCGGTACAGTATGTAGCCTGGGATACCGGCGAGGATTGTGAGTGCCTTGCGTCGGGAATCCTTAGTAATGTCATGGTCGCCTACAAGAAGGCTGCATGCCACATAGTGCATGGCGGAACGGTAGGCATGGCGGAGCGAGGTGTGTTTCAGCCTCATTTCAAGCTGCCTGAGCCTGGCGAAGCTCCTGGGTGACTCGGCATATCTCTTGAATATGCTCTCTTGCGGAGATATATCCATCCTCACCTGTGTGTCAGTTATGGAAAAGCATTCGTTAGCTGTCAGCATAGGCAAAGAGTCGGATATCTGTAGCAGTGCATACAGGAGGGTGAGGTCATCATCTACGTCATCTCCGGTGTGTATAACTGCGTCACGCATGAGGTCGGTACGCGTCACCGGTGTGCAGTTGTGCAGGTTGAATCCTTGTGCATAAAGCTCAGGGAAATATGCTTTGGTCATAGCCTCGTGGAATCTTTTGCCTATGGCTTCCATAGTATCCATATGGCAGTTTAGCCCTATGATGCCGGCATTGGCGGTACCCCCTTTCTCACGCCAGTTGGTCGCAATTGTCTCTACGGCATCCTCCGGCATGAAATTGTCAGCATCGATGCATACGCACAATTCGGTGGAGATATTGGCATAGGCGGTGTGGTAAGCGTTGTGAGGTCCGCCATGCTCTTGACGGATATAGGCAATGTGTATTCGCCCTTCGCGCTTGAACCCTTCGATGAGCTGTTGTGTGAAATCGGAGGAGCCGTTGTCGATCACAAGCCATTCGAAATCGGGGCATGACTGTGTGACAAGGCTTTCGTAAAGCCTACGCAGAGTGTGGGCACTGTTGAATGCAGGTGTGAAAACGGTAAGCAAGTTCATCGGCAGGGGATGGCTCAGTCCTAAAGAATGGTATTGCCAGATGATTTTAAGGCAATTAATGTAAACAGGCATGAGGATGTGCTGTGGGCTACAACATATCTTCATGCCTGTTATTTGGTTCGAAGATGTGGATTTATTTTTGAGTGCGGAGCTTTTCGGCGGCTTCTTCAAGGAGGTTGATTTTGGTCCACTGGGTCTCGTAGTTGAGGCCTTGGCGTTCGCGGTTGCGCACCTTGAATCCGCATGTGGGGCTGATGGATATGTATGCCGGGTCCATATGGCGCGAAGCGGCATTGACAGCCTCGACTATGTCGTCGATATCCTCAAGCCCAGCGATGCTTCCGTCCACAAGCCCGAGGATTGCCCGCTTGCCCGCCGGCAGATGGCTGAGCACTTCGGTGTGCTGTGGCTCACGTAGGTCGAATGGGAGTAGGAATGCATCCGTGTCGACATTTTCAAGCATCTTTATGAGATGGCGCAGCTCTTTCTCATCGCCCCAGCGCGGTGTGCGTGTCTCGTCGGCTGCTATGCTGAGTGTTATCTCAAGGTCGTCGGGGGTGTCGGCGAGGGTAGTGTTGAGGAGACGGAGGAGGGTTTCAGTTATGACATCGGGGTCCATGCCGCCGAGCAGCAGTATTTTTTCGAATTCGGGTTCGCTGAGCCTGCCCCACACTGAGCTGTCGAGCTGTATGTAACGGCATCCGCGACGATATAGCTCATTGATGGTGAGGCGGTAGGCCTCGATTATGTCCTCTTCGAGAGTCTCTGGCGACTCGTATATCTTTGCAGGCTCGCCGTTGGTCATCATCATTATGCGCATATACAGTTCGCCGGGCGATGGTATGGTCTGCCTCACGCTGGCTCGCCCTGCAGCAAGTTCCTGCATATGTGAGAATTTCTCGAAGAAAGGGTGTTCGGGATTGTATTTTATGCGTCCGCTGAATCGTAGCAGGTCGTGGTGCACAGGGTCGTCCTGATATATTCGTCCGGTGTCGATACGTTCGCGGCTCATGCCGTCGAGTCCTTCCCAGAAGTCGCGGTCCCATGCTTTGCGGCGCATTTCGCCATCGGTTACTATGCTGAGTCCGGCTTCAATTTCTCGGTCGATGAGGCGGTCGATCACTCGGTCCTCAATTGTGTGTAGTTCGTCGATGGAGAGATTGCCCTGGCATTTCTGCTCGATTGCCTGTTCGAGCTCTTCAGGGGGCAGGAAGCTGCCCACAATCTCTACCCGAGGTGATAACTGGTTTGTCAAAGTCATAATAATGAGTGTATTGATGAATTTAACTCTTCTTATTTTCGTGATGCAAAGGTAAGTAAAAAATCCGAGACGGCAAGTACTGCTATCCACCTTTGATGCTTATACCTCTTTTTCGCCTTCGATATTGAATGTGTTGAAGGTCATAGTGATTGCATCCATAGTGAGTATTCTGTCGGTGAGCAGATCACCCGCTCCGGCGAGGTATTTCACCGCCTCTGTAGCCTGGAGCGAGCCTATTATGCCCACCACAGAGTTGAGCACACCTTCTATGGCACATGGGATGTCGCTGTCATCGCGGGTTTCGTCTCCGAAGATGTCACGGTAATCGGCACTGCCGGGGATGTGGGTGAACACCTGCCCTTCAAAACGCCTTACTGCTCCGAACACATAGGGCTTTCCAAGGGTTACGCATGTGTCGTTGATGAGCAGACGTGTGGCATGATTGTCGGTGCAGTCGAGTATCAGGTCATATCCCTCCATCATATCGCGGGCGTTTGACGGCGTGAGACGGTCAATGACAGGACGTACGTGGATTTCGGGATTGATGCGGAGCATTGATTCGCTTGCGGAGACGGCCTTGGGACGGCCTATGTCGGGGGTGCCGTGCATTATCTGACGTTGCAGGTTGCTAAGGCTCACCGTGTCGGGGTCGAGCACTGCTATATGTCCCACTCCGGCGGCGGCGAGGTATAGGCATGCGGGGGACCCGAGCCCTCCTGCCCCGATTATCAGCACTTTCCCTTCGGAGATTCGCTTTTGTCCCGGAAGGTCGATCTCGCACAGTGAGATGTGTCCGCGGTAACGCTGGTCACCATTCATATCCTTCCTCCTTTACCATTCGTTTGTCATCTTCGATCTGCGACCCGATTGTTGTGAGCATGTCACCCATTATCGCTCCGTTTATAGCTATCTTAAGAGCCTCGCGTTGGGCTGAGGGCGAGATGCGAGCCCTGCCTCCTGCAAATCTCAGCACCGCCTTGGGGTGTATGATGCGGAATATGGCAGCTGTGTCGAGGTATTCGTCATCGCTGATCGGGTCCATCCCTTCGAGTGGCGTCCCGGGAATGGGCTGAAGCACATTTATAGGTATGCTTGCCGGAGCAATCTCACGCAGTTCAAGGGCGAATTCTATACGTTGGCGCATGGTCTCTCCCATCCCTATGATCCCTCCTGAACATATCTCTAATCCGGCACGGCGGGCTCGCTCGATGGTGGCAAGTTTGTCGTCCTGGGTATGGGTGGTGCATAGGGTGGGGAAGAAGCTGCGCGAGCTTTCCATGTTGCAGTGATAACGTTGTACCCCTGCCTCGCGCAATCTTGTCATGGCGTCATAGTCAAGCAGACCCATTGATGCGCAAAGGCTCATCTCCGGATGTTTTTCCCTGAGGTTGCTGTAGTAGGAGCATATGGTGTCGAGAGCCTTGCCTGTGACGCTCTTCCCGCTCGTTACAAGTGAGAACCGTTGTATGCCTGCCCGATGGTTGTGGTCAGCCATTTCCATGCATGTGTCCCGGTCTACGAGAGGGTAAGTGTCTATTGTCGTGCGGTAATGAGCCGACTGGGCGCACCATTTGCAGTCCTCAGGACATCTGCCGGAACGTGCGCTGATGATGGAGCAGGAGTCGAATCGGCGTGGACTGAAACGAGCAGTGATCTCTGATGCCGCTTCCCTTAGGGCTTGGCGGCTTTCAGGGGTGATATCAGCGAGTGAGAGTGCTTCCTGCCGAGAGATCTTACCTCCGGCGAGCACTCGTTCCTTTATGTCGTGTATCTGTTGGGGATTCATGAATTAAGTATATGGTTGATGTATGAAAGTCTGGCTGACAGCAATTCTACGTGTTTAGGACGGGATATTGGCAGTCGCTCAGTTTTGGATTATGTATCAGTTGCAAAATTACCTTTTTTCGGAGAATAATCCTATCGTTATGGCGACATTATCACACCATATGCCCCGCCTTGCAGCTATAACTTTGCGTTATCTTTTTCACTCACACTACATCTTTTTTACTTACAAGTCATTATGAAATTACATCTCACACGCGAAGAATTCCTTGCGTTATGGCGTACACACAGTGGCTACACGCCATCGGTGTGCGGCGATGCCTGTGTGCAGCGTTCTGACGGAATGGACCTTGATTCGATACTCATGGCCGAAATGGAGGAGTGGTACCGGAAGTTGCTTCTTGAGGCTGACGAATCATTGCTTGCTCCGGAGGACATCGCCGCGGATACCGCTATGCCGGCTCCCTCGGGCGGGTCGGTGACAATCCACCTTCCACCGGGCGTGCTGAGGGTGCTGTGCGTAAGGCTTTCGGGCTGGAGCCGTCCCGCGTGCATAGTGACCGATCCGGACAGCCCTACCGCGGTCAGTCAGCTCCATCCTTACACCAGGGCGTGTGCCGACAGTCCTGTGGCTGTGCTTCATACGGACGGTTCGCTTTCGCTCTATCCTGCTGCTTCGGGCGACAGGCTTTCCGCCTTGGTATGTGCAATCCGTCGCGATGGCATATACTCATTTGACCGGGCTGCCACTGAGGGGTTTGCTCGGTGCTGAAAAAATATAACAATCCGATAATTCTATGACTATGACTCTGCTTGAATCATCACGTGCAGCCTGGGAGGCGTGTGGCAATATACGCGCCACCCGACGCAGGCTCAAACGTTTCACTTACGGACAGCAATGGGACGATGCCGTACGTGACACTGACGGAAATATGATATCCGATGAGGAGCACGCGCGCCGGTGCGGACGCCGCCCTATTACAAACAATCTAATCCGTTCGCTTGTGAAGAGTGTCGTGGGGCGTTTCCGCCGTGAGCTTATGGACCGGAAAGAGACCGGTGACGAACGTCTGAAAGCTATCGGTCTCGCTAACCGTCTCGATGAGCTGGATGCACGTGCCCTCGAAGAGTTCCTTATATCGGGATGCGCCATACAGAAGGTGAGCTATGAGCGTCGCTTCGAAGGTTCCGGAGTGTGGATTGACAATGTGAATCCCGACAGGTTCTTCTGCAACCGTTACCTTGATCCGAGAGGTTTTGACATACGTCTGATAGGCATGCTCCATGAGATGTCGCTTCATGAGATGAAGATGCGTTTCGGGCACAATAACCGACGTCGGCTCCGTGACATATCCAATATATTCAGCAAGTCGGTGGCGATGCGTCCGCAACTCGGGTTGCTGGCTTCACCGCTCGGGATATGTGATACAGGTGTGCTGTTCAATGCCGCCTCCGACCCTTCTCTTTGCCGTGTGATCGAAGTGTGGACATTTGAGGGTGACAGCAGGTCGGGAGGGGCTTGGCATGGACGGTTCTTTACACCTGACGGCACTATGATCGATCAGACTGTCTCCCCTTATCGCCATGGATCGCACCCATTTGTGGTGAATATGTATCCTTTGACCGACGGAGAGGTGCATCCGTTCATCGAGGATGTGATAGATCAGCAACGGCACATCAATCAGCTCATCACTATGATCGACCATATCCTTGCACATAGCGCGAAGGGAGCATTGCTTTTCCCTGTTGACGCTATTCCGGCGGGAGGCTCTTTTGAGAGCACTATAAGGATGTGGAGCAAGCCAGGCGCGGTGATACCTGTAAATGCCAGGGCGTCACGCATGCCGTCAGAAGTGGTGTCGTCGGCACGCAGCGAGGGTGCGTCGCGGCTTCTCGACTTGGAAATGAATATGTTCCGTCAGATATCAGGGGTGTCGACAGCTCTCCAGGGACAGCCGATGGGCGGAAATATGTCGGCATCGCTGTATGAGACGCAGGTACAGAACTCGGCAATAGCACTGCTTGACATTTTCGAGACATTCAATTCGTTTCGCAGTGTCAGGGACGGCAAGGCTCTTATGGCGGTGGATTGTTGACGGAATGACCTGTTATAACAATGTTTCACAAATATGGGCGGGAATATTGCCCATGTTATATGGTATATTTGCCAACGAAATGCAAGCCTAATAGTTGTGCGCATAACCATTATCAATCATTTAATCCTCACAGAATCATGCTATCTTTAATTGAAACCCGCAATCGTCATTTCCTTGAAGCCTGTCGCCGTGTGATACGTAATCTGCCTGCCGATGAAGAGATCAACATCTCCAAAGTAGCTATGACCGCCGCTCTGAGTCCGGCACCCCATTATTACTGTACCTACACATATGCGTTGCGCATGCTGCGTGTCCTGCGCCACGGACGTATGCCGCTCAGGCGTGACCGCCGTCTTGCCCTTTGGGAAGAACTCAATATGAAGTGTACTGTTTACATGGCGCGTACGGGATGCAATCTTCCGGAGGCTCTCGGATACATTCTCGCATCCGAATCGGCATCGCAGTTCTTCATCGCTCCCTCCACTGCGCTGCGACTTGTGCAGCGACTGCGTTCGGCTTCTGCCGCGGCACGCTCCTGATTCTTTTTACTCATCAATTCTTGTTTTCTATCACTATGACTTATCATTTGTCTTCTAATGCTATATTGAGCACTGTTCACGCGCTTGCAGCCCTTCAGGCTCTTTCATGCAGTGATGATGAGAGAGCCGTGCTTGCTCCGGTGCTGTGCCGGCAGCGATCGGGAGTGCTCGCGCTTATGATCCGTAATGCTTTTGCCGAGGTCATGCTTAAGCTTGGTCCGTTGGTCAGGGATACTTCGCTTGACGGAGAGGCGGGCGACACGGCTGTAGGTTTCACTGAGGCTGATGCAGCTCCCGATGCCGACATGTGGGCGGAGTTGCTCACTCCGGAGTCGTTCACCACCACACGTCATGGAATAGTGCGCCGGGCTATCGAACAGTGTGTGGCTTTTACCGCCCTGAGCACATGGTGTGCGGCATCCGCTTCAGAAGGGGCTGTGCCGGTATCGGAAAATTTCGCCTCGCTGGCTTCCGGATGGCACCGTACGGTGATGTCGGCTCTTTCTCCGGATATTTACCCTGCGATACGTCATGAAGGATAGGGGGAATCTCGATAAAAATTCGTAACTTTGCACCCTCAAAAATGTCGTAATGAAAGGAATCGTAGTATATTGCTCGTCCTCATCATCCGTGCCGTCGGTATATCTTGAGGCGGCACGCGAGATGGGCGCACTCATAGCTAGGTCAGGTTATGCCCTTGTCAGTGGCGGAGGCTACCGCGGACTGATGGCTGAGACCATCGAAGGTGCGATAGGGGCTGGCGGCACCGCCACCGGCGTGCTCCCTCACTTCATGCTTGAGAGAGGGTGGGCGCATCCAGGTCTCACAGAGTGTATCGACACGCCGTCGATGCATGCGCGCAAGGAGACAATGGCTCGTAATGCATGTGCAGCAATCGCTCTGCCCGGAGGGATCGGCACTCTTGACGAGCTGTGCGAGATGATGACCTGGCATCAGCTCGGCATCTTTGAGGGTCCGGTTGTGATTGTGAACACCGATGGGTTCTTCGATCCGCTGATCGACATGTTCGACCGTATGATGGAGCAAGGGTTCATGCGTGGAGGCATAATCCCTGCAAGAATTGTATCGACCCCTTCGGAGGCTATCAGCGTGATCAGAGAGGCTGTTGAACATGGGGCATAAAGTGTTGAATTCATAAACATGACATCCGGTCGTTTCTACCAATAGATTTATCAAATGCTCCCAGACTCCATACCGTATTCACCCTGTTGGCAGCCCTTGGATGTGTCGCTCCTTATGAACGGACCTCTCACCCGGGCTGAGCTTACCGATATGACTCTCGGCGAGATACCTTACACCCATGGGCTTGAACCTATGGAGCGTGCCGGGCTTCCGGGATATGATTCGGGTGTGCTCTGCCTGCTCATAGGGATGTTCCTTCTGCTTGCGGCTAATTTCCGTCATTATTCCACATTCTTCAAGAATTTCTTGTCCGATCTTCTTAGTGTGCGCCGCAGGGAGGAGACATTCGGGGTGCGTACTTTCAGCGAGACAGGTGTACAGATTTCCATTGTGCTCATAGCCTGTCTGTGCGAGGGTATAATCATCAATTCCGCATTTCCCGAGCGTCCGGTGCTGGGGCCTGTGTCGGGCGAATTTGTGATAATAGGGGTTTTCTCGCTCATAGCCATGGTGTACTATCTGTGGCAGCTCGCTGCTTACGGGACAGTGGGCGCGATATTTGCCGACAAGGTATCGGCGCGTATGTGGATGAAGGGGTTCAATGCCTCTCAGTCATTGCTGTGTATGCTGCTTGTGGTGCCTGCGCTGTTTGTGCTGTTCAATCCGGCAGCCTCAAGGATAATAATAATTCTGGGTATCGGTTTCTATATTCTGGCGCGTTTGGCGTTCATTTGCAAAGGTTTTAGGCTTTTTTACGACAATTTTGGCTCGTTGCTTTATTTTATTTTGTACCTTTGCACTCTCGAAATTGTACCCCTTGTTCTAATATACCGGGCAGTACTGGTTTTGCATAACTTGCTGCTACAAACTTAAGAAAAAATACGTCGTGAAAGTTAAGAAAATTTTGGTGTCACAGCCTGCTCCCGAATCGGGTAAATCTCCTTACTATGACATCGCCGACAAGTATGGTGTAGAGGTTGTATTGCGCCCCTTCATCAAGGTCGAGGGATTGACTTCCAAGGAGTTCCGTCAGTCCAGGATTTCCATACCCGATTTCACAGCTATTATCTTCACAGCTCGTACGGCAATTGACCATTTCTTCCGTATCTGTGAGGAGATGCGTATCACCATTCCGGAGACTATGAAATATTTCTGCACCACAGAGGCTATAGCTCTGTATCTGCAAAAATATATCGTGTACCGTAAGCGTAAGATATTCCATGGCGACAACGGTAAGCTGGAGAGCCTTCTGCCGTCGCTCATCAAGCATAAGAAAGAGAATTTCCTTTGGGTGGTGTCCGATGTGCATAAGGAGGATTCCGGGCTTCTTGACAAGGCTGGGATAAACTACACAAAGGCTGTGATGTACCGCACGGTTAGCAACGATTTCGGACCCGACGAGTCGTTTGACTATGATATGCTCATCTTCTTCTCTCCTGCCGGAATCCAGTCGCTTCTAAAGAACTTCCCCGGTTTCGAGCAGGGTGACATAAAGATAGCATGCTTCGGTCCTACCACCTGTCAGGCCGCCCGGGATGCCGGACTGCGGCTCGATATCGAGGCGCCGTCGCCAGGCAATCCGTCCATGACCGGCGCGCTCGACAGTTACCTTAAGGCTTCGGTGGCAGCATCCTGACCACGGTGCGCCTCCTGTCTGTCGCCACAATTAAGTAACAGGGCCGCGGTATGCGCCGTTGCCTGATAAGTGTAATCCATTGCCGATGAAAGGGCTTCGACTATATAAAATCGAGAAACTATGCAGTGAGACGGCCATAGGCCGTCTCTTCTCGCGCAATGACCCGCAGGTGAGCTCTACGCTTGCCTATCCTCTGCGTCTGGCGTGGAGGATTGACGATGTGCGCGGGGTGAAGTGTCCGAGGTTTCTCGTTTCCGTCCCGAAGAAACGCCTGCGTCATGCAGTGGACCGTGTGACGATGCGCAGGCGCATACGTGAGGCCTATCGTCTAAACCGCAGTCTGATATCACCCGACCTTCCTGCCGACCTCGCGTTCATATATGTTGCTGACAAACTTCTGCCTTATGCCAAGGTGGAGCATGCGCTGAAGCGGCTGCTTGCGTCAGTAAAACCACCTGGCGAGGATAAATGAAACGACTCTTTCTGTTGCCCATATATTTCTATCGGGCATGTATCTCGCCCATGCTTCCGCCGTCATGCCGTTTTACCCCTACCTGCAGTGAATATGCCATAGAGGCGATAAATAGGCATGGGGCAATCAAAGGGCTGTGGCTCACCGTAAAGAGGATTTCACGGTGCCATCCTTGGGGTGGTTCGGGCTATGATCCTGTACCATGATTATCGATAGTCATACACATATTTCACGTCCCGGAGCTGTGGTCAACATTGATCCGGTGTCAGTTCCGGCGCGTGGCATAAGGCTTGAGGATGACCGGTATTACTCCGTGGGGATACATCCCTGGAATGCCGGGTGCTACACTAAGCGCGATGTTGACAGCCTGAACAGGCTGGCACGTGACCACCGCGTCGTGGCAGTAGGGGAGACTGGGCTCGACTCCGTTCATGTGGCTTATGAGCTGGTGTCACATGGCACCACCAGGGAGGTGGTGCAGGCTCTCCCTGATATCGAACGCCAGCTTGAGCTCCTAATGCTGCATATAAGGCTTAGCGAGGAGGTGGGAAAGCCACTTCTGCTGCATGTCGTGAAGCGTTATCCCGAGATACTTAAGCTCCGCATAGACCTCAAGCCTCGTCAGCCATGGATAATACATGGATTCCGCGGACGCCCCGGGCTCGCGAAGGATCTGTTGAAATGGGGATTCTATCTGAGCTATGGCGAGATGTTCAATCCATTGTCGGTGGAGGCTACTCCCGCTGAGCGTATGCTGGCTGAGACGGATGAGTCCGAGGTCCCGTTCGAGGATATTGTCGCTTCCCTCCCTGTCACTCCGGCTGTGTCTCTCCCTGATTTAGCATCCGGGCGTTGCGTTGAAGCCCCGCAAGCTTAGTGCGCTTGATGGCGGAGTGGGTGAATATGCGTGAAAATTCACTCTGCTCCATTTCAAGGATGTCTTTGCATTCAAGACCGAGGATCTCTGCTCTCGGTGAGAATCCGCCTATCTCAGTGGGGATTGCCGTGGCATTATGAGGGCACACTTCCTGGCATACGTCGCATCCGTATATCCTGTCAGGTGTCGCGTCATATTCTCCGCGGTGCTCTATGGTGAGGTAGCTGAGGCACTTGCAGGCATCCATACCTCCTTTGCCGTCAAGGGCGCGTCCCGGACAGGCGCGGACGCATCTCATGCAGCCGTCACAGCTCCTGCCTGAAGGGGTGTCAGCGTCTAAAGGCAAGGTGGTGATGATCGATCCGAGCACACACCATGACCCTGCTCCCGGGACTATCAGCTGGTTGTTTATCCCTATGAATCCCACTCCGGCTCTCTCTGCCCAGTAGCGTTCGCGCAGAGGTGCGGTGTCGACAGTCACGCGGCATTGTGCCCCGGTGGTGACTGTTATTGCTGTAGCCACGGCATCGAGCCGCTCTCGTATCTCCTCGTGATAGTCACGTCCGAGGGCATAACGTGCCCACCGGAGCTTGCCGTTGTCACGGTTGTAATAGTTGAACGCTGCTACAATTATGCTTTCAGCCCCTTCAAGGAGCAGGCGGGGATCACGACGCACATCCTGGTATTTCTCAAGATAGCTCATGCCCCCATGTTTTCCGGCGGCAATCCATTGAAGGTACAGGCTCTCGGCATCGAGGCCGACAGGTGCGGTCGCGGCAATCCCTACAGCGACGGCTCCTGTGCCGGACACCAGGCGTTTGATATCCTCGCTGTCCATATTCAATTCATTTGCAGTAAGGCTTTCCCTTGTTGCGGCTACATTGGCAGAGCCTCGAACTCATAGCCCTGCTCCTTTAGCCACTTTATGGCGCGTGGCAGAGCGTAGCGCATGTTCTTATGAGCCTTGATGGAGTCGTGGAACACTATTATGCTGCCGTTGCGTGCATAGCGCATCACATTTTGGAGCACCTGGTCGCCGTTGAGACGTTTGGAATAGTCGCGTGTCACGAGGTCGTACATCACCACATTGTAATGACGCTTTATCAGGCGTGCCTGCCCGGGCCACATGATACCGTGGGGCGGGCGGAACAGTGTGGAGTGGATGAGATTGGAGGCTTCGGTGATGTCTCGGAAGTAGCGTTGGTTGCACTCCTTGATCCCTTGCAGATGGTGCATGGTGTGGTTGCCGTAGGAGTGGCCGCGGCGTTTCACTTCCTCAAGCAGTTCGGGATGGCGTCGCACATTGTCGCCTACCATGAAGAATGTGGCTTTTATGCCCTCCTTGTCAAGAAGGTCGAGCACCCAGGGGGTCTCCTCAGGCACAGGACCGTCATCGAACGTGAGGAACACCACCTTGCGTCCGCGACGCTTCACTCTCCACCATGCTTCGGTGAAGAGCAGACGATAGAACGTCGGGGGCTGCTCAATCCACATCTCCTAACTCGTCGTATTTCTGGAACAGGAAGTCGTTGTAGGGGAAGCGCGTCAGGTGTATCTCCTTGGCACGGTCGTAGAGCATCTGTTTTAGCTTGTCGATGTTTTGCCCTGACTTGGCTGATATGAACACACAGTCGTGGGGAAGTTTTGCCATCCACATCTTTTCAAGCTCATCGAGAGAGATGTTTTCGCGTGTGCGCGGAGTGAGGTCATTCTCATCCTTCTCCACGTGGGTGAAAGCGTCAATCTTGTTGAACACCATTATCATGGGCTTGTCGGCTCCGTCGCACACCTCGCGAAGAGTCTTGTCGACAACCTGTATCTGTTCCTCGAACTGAGGGTGGGATATGTCGACCACGTGGACCAGAAGGTCGGCTTCGCGCACTTCATCGAGGGTCGACTTGAACGAGTCGACCAGATGGGTGGGGAGCTTGCGTATGAATCCTACTGTGTCGGTGAGAAGGAACGGCAGATTGTCGATGATCACCTTGCGCACTGTGGTGTCAAGTGTGGCAAACAGTTTGTTCTCGGCAAACACTTCACTCTTGCTCAGCACATTCATGAGGGTGGACTTGCCGGCGTTGGTGTATCCCACGAGGGCTACACGCGTGAGCTTGCCGCGGTTCTTGCGCTGCACAGCCTTCTGCTTGTCGATGGCGCGCAGCTCCTCTTTCAGCAAGGATATCTTGTTGAGGATTATACGGCGGTCGGTCTCTATCTGGGTCTCGCCAGGACCGCGCATGCCTATGCCGCCTCGCTGACGCTCAAGGTGAGTCCACATGCGTGTGAGCCTGGGGAGGAGATACTGGTATTGGGCGAGCTCCACCTGGGTCTTTGCGTTTGCCGTGCGTGCACGTTTTGCGAATATGTCAAGGATCAGGCTTGTGCGGTCAAGGATTTTCACTTTGAGTTCACGCTCGATGTTTACAACCTGCTTGGAGGACAGGTCGTCATCGAATATTGCCATGCCTATGTCGTTGTCCTCGATGTAGGCACGTATCTCATCGAGCTTCCCTTTTCCGACATATGTGCGGGGGTTGGGGTATTCGAGTTTCTGTAGGAAAGTCCTGACTGTGACAGCTCCTGCCGTGTCGGCGAGGAATGCGAGCTCGTCGAGATATTCTTTGGCTTTCGTTTCGTTCTGTTGGTTGCTTATGAGCCCTACGAGCACTGCGCGCTCCGTGGTCTCTTCGCTGAGTATCTGGTCGATCATCGAATGATTAGTGATTCTTTTTAGCTGATCTGGCTTCTGCCTCTGCCTCCTTGTGGCGACGTATGTGGGCGTTGAGGTAGGAGTTGAATATCAGCCATATTATAACATCCAGGATCACTATAATGTTGATGTTCAGCATACGGCTCAACCCGAGATTGATGAGAGTGAACAGTGTGGATATAGTGATGATGGTTACCATTGCTGTGCGGGGATTCATCCCTGCGGCAAGGAATTTATGGTGTATGTGGTTCTTGTCGGGAAGGAAAGGGGAGCGGTGCTGGCGTATGCGTACCATGTACACTCTCAGCACGTCGAAGCTGGGGATGATCAGGGGAGAGAATGCCAGGACTGCCGGCTGGAAGTTGAGTACCGGATCGTAGGGATGGGTGAACAGCTTTATGCCGAGCATGCTGAGTATCAGTCCGATGGTGAGCGATCCGGTGTCGCCCATGAATATTTTGGAGTGTTTCTTCACATCTCCGAACACGTTGTAATAGAAGAATGGGCAGAGCACTCCGAGAGAGGCTAACGATATTATCGCATAGGCATATTCCCCGAGCAGCAGGAAGGAGATGCCGTAGATGCCTGTGGCTATCGAACTGAGTCCCGAAGCAAGGCCGTCGATGCCGTCGATAAGGTTCATGGCATTGATGATGAACACTATCACTATGGCTGTGAACGGCATACCCATCCATGATGGCATGTTCTCGATGCCTAACGATCCGGCAAGCGTGGTGAACCAGCATCCCGCGCCGATCAGAAGCACCGCACATACTATCTGCACCACGAACTTTGCACGGTACTTTATGCCTATGAGGTCATCGGCGATACCGACAAGGTAGAGAAGTTGCAGGCTGCAAAACAGGGCTATCATCAGCAGGCTGTTGTTGAAGAACACGTTGCCGAACTGAGGCGAGCCCGAGATGATGTTGGCGGCGATTGTAAGTGCAATCGACAGGAGTATTACGGGTACGAAAGCTATACCCCCCAGTCGGGGGATAAGCCCTTTGTGGATTTTTCTTTCATCAACTTCGTCAAAAAGTTTGCGTCGGTATGCAATCAGAAGTATCTGAGGTATCAGCACGCCGGCGAGCAATACGCACAGCGCGAAAACTATTAGCGAATTAATGATCCAATAAGCCATAGACACACGTCCTTATATTGTCAACTTGCAGTGATGATTTTCGGCAAAGATAGGCATAATTTGGGGAATATAAAAGAAAAACACTAAATTTGCCCTCGAAAATAATAAATTCATTTAAACAGATTCCGTTATGTTAAACCCAAAAGTTCAGGACGCTATCAATGAGCAGATTAATGCCGAATTGTATAGTGCCTATCTCTACTTGTCAATGGCGCAGTATTTTGAGGCCGAGGGTCTCGCAGGATTTGCCAACTGGTTCAAGATCCAGTTTCAGGAGGAGCAGGCTCACGCCACTATCTTCATGAACTATGTGAATCAGCGTGGAGGCCGTGTGATGCTCAAGGCTATTGATGCTGTCCCCACCACCTGGGATTCACCCATGGAGGTGTTCCGTGCCACACTTGAGCATGAGCAGAAGGTGACCGCTCTCATCAACAGTCTCTACACTCTCGCCATGCAGGAAGAGGATTATGCCACCCGCGACCGTCTCAACTGGTTTGTAGGTGAGCAGGTCGAGGAGGAGGACAACTGCCGCGCTCTCATCGACAAGCTCCGCCTTATCGGCGACAACGGCATGGGCCTCTATATGCTCAACACCGAGCTTGCAGCCCGCACCTATGCCGCACCCTCGCCTCTTGCAGCCGAGTGATTGCCGGTGTTTAAGACCAAAGGTCCGGAGGACCAAGGATTAAGACAATAGAACAGGAGAACTCTTTAGAGCATCGTCCCGAAATATAGATTTAAATTATAGATCTTACGGTTCAATGCTCCAAAGAGTTCTCCTGTATTCATTCCGCCTGCCCCACCGTTTTGAAGGGGGTGGCGGATTCTTTTGTTGGTATTTATTGTGTCATTCTTACCTTGCGTGCTTTCTCTTCAAGCTCTTTGGCTTCATCTGATTTGCCTTGGGCTGTGAGCAGACGAGCCTGTAGTCTCATATACTCCGATCTGTAATACCCTATGGGGTATTCGTCAGCAATCTGCCGCATCCATTCGTAGGCTTCGGCTATCAATGGCTGGTTGTCCGTGGTACATAGCTGTATGATATGCCCCTGTATATAGCTGAGTTTGGCGTCATCATTGAATATTCCGTAACGAAGGGCATTGTGCATCTCGTCGAGCATTGCGCGGTGGTTGCCGTCAATCCAGTGGCGGGCGGTGTAGAGGGTTGCGATGTATTGAGGCTTCTTTTCCCAATTATGAATTCCCTTAACGTATTGCAGATAGTTGTTGTATTCAGTCTCGTTGAATTTGGATGTCTTTGGTTTGTTCCACACGTATTTGCCTATGCGGTTTCGGAATGTGTAGTCCAGAAACATGTCAACACTGTCTTTTGCTACGATCTGATAGAAGCGGTTGCGGTCACGGAACATTTTTTTCAGTACCGGTGACATCGGATCGGAAATATTGTATACCACTATTTGCCAGCAATCGCGTGTATAGAATTTGTCATCGTCAAATGTACTTATGAATTCGGTTGCAACCTTTTCCTGCAATTTGGGCACATATGCTTTGCTCAGCTTGTCAATGTATTTTCGTATGAATGATTCGTCACGTTCGCCGTTGTCATATCGTTGTGTGTAGGCTGAGAGTGTCTCGGTGCCTTCAAGAGCAGTGGAGCCTTCACTGATGAGTTTGGCAGGAGCCTGGTATCCTGTCACATTATGTACAAGTTCACCTCTGCCATTGACATACAGCAGTGTTGGGTAGGCTGCGACATTGTATTTCTTTGCAAGCTCGGGTCCTTCTCCTTTCTCCATATCCATCTTTACACATATGAAGTTCTTGTTATAGAAGTCGGCTACAGTATCGTTGGTGAACACGGTGCGGGATAGCATCTTGCATGGTCCGCACCATGATGTGTAGCAGTCGAGGAATATTAGCTTATCCTTCTTGGATGCTTTTTTCAGTATTGAGTTCCATTCCCCTTCCTGGAATTTGATGCTTCTGTTCTGTGCATATGCGGGAAGTAGGATTAGAGCCGACAGAATGAAAATTAAGATGCGATTTCTCATGATGTTGTTATTTATCAGTTGTTGGCTTTGTATTTATATATAAAATCGGTTATTTCGGCGAATCCGTCGTATTGCATTACAGGCTCGGGGTATGTCTCGGTCGGTACGGCTATGCGTCCGAGATCATCAACTCTAATACGGAAGAATGTACCTTTGCCGTTGCTGTTACCTGCGAATGTCACTTCCGGATTATAGCTTGTCTCATAGTTGATTTTGGAGAATCTCATCTCTGGGTCAGGTGAAGTATAGAACGGTTCATCTTCGGTCCTGTTGGTGGCGGTGTTATATATATATATGCGGTTGTCGACGGCGTAATAGAATTTATTGGCACTTTTGACCGCACAGAAAGCTGTGGCGCGTCTGAAAAGATCCTGAGTGGTCGCATCAAGCTTAAATGGCTGTTCAGCAGGCTCGATTACCACATTGTAGTAGACTCCTGCGCCATCCTTAAATGTATAGAGCCACAGAGCTCCGTCGGAGTCCTCGAATAGAATCCATAACCGGTCCTCTTTTCCGGAGATTGCGGTGAAGAATTTCTTGTCGATATGCTGTGGGTCAAATGCTTTGTCTGCCACTTGCGAAGTGGTGGTGAGTGGCTGTATGTAATCGGCTCCGTAGTTGAAATTCCATTCTATGAATCGTCCGTTGAGTTCGTCATACCAGGCGTAGCGGGCTCTTCCGCTGGAATTCTGTATGATTCCGACTCCTGTGATATCATAGTCCGATCCGTCGGGCAACGCACAGCGCACTTTGGCTTTATAAGGTGTCTGCCAGTTGTTGGTGTGGAATATGCCTCCGTCGTTTACCATGAATTGGTCTTTGCCGTCCATATTGTCAGTGTATATGTGAGTCACATGAACATGTTCCGGTGTATCGAAGAACAGTTCGTCGGCTCCACCCTGATAGGTCAGGTCGATGGGGCTGAGAGTCAGCCCTCCTTCTGTCTGTGTCACATAGAGGCGTTCGTCGCGGCTTGCGCTGGAGTTGATGTAGAATAGACGTTCAGCATTTTTTATAGTCTGTCCGTTCATCAGTGAGTACTGGTTGTAACGTGCTATGCCTCCGGGGTATGTCACAGCCTCCAGGTCGTACTCTCCTCCAGGTTGTTTGGTTAGAAGAAGATACACGCGTGAGAGACCGTTGTCGACTTTGAAGTCACAGTATGCCATTGTCCGCACTTCGGTATGGCGGTTTATTGCGCTAAGCCTGAGAGTATACGAGCCAATTTCAGCTTGAAATTCGGGGATGTCGAGCACCTTTGTATCGGCTATCAACTTGTATTCAGGTACTGAGGAGGTCACCATACGTGCGATTTCCCATGACCAGTCATAGTCGGCTTCCGAGGAGTTCTCGTATTCCACTTTATTGGGTTCCATCTGTAGATGTTCACCGTACATCACGGTGGCATCAGGTTCTATTTCTATGGTTATGGAGCCTGTGTCAATGTAATCATAGTTGCCGTTATCTTCGGTACAGGATACCGACATGAGAACGGCAGAGAGTGCTGCACCGAGGATGCTTATATTTGTTTTCATTTTAGGATAGATGTTGGGTGTGGTTAGAAGCTTATTTTATTGCCATTCTCGTCAAGCATTGGTCCGCCGTTGTCTTTTTCCCACTGTCTGAGTGCGGATTTCATCTTGTCCTGATAGAAATACATCTGACCTCTTGATATGGCGTTATCCCCGCTGTCAGGGAAGTCCCATATGCCGAGGGTGTCGATGATGAAACGGTATTTTACGTCGCTGTATGTACCGAAATATGGCTGGCATTCATATACCCATCTCGGAGGACGTGTGAGGATGTCGTTGATCTTGAGCTTATAATCAATCCAGTCGGGATTGACATCCACATTCAGCCCTTCGGACGGCAGTATGCGTAAAGTGACGTGACACTCCTTTTCAGCTATAGCCGGTGTGCGTCGGATCTCGACCCTCAGCACAGTACCGAATTCTCCGGCAGCAATAACAGCCGGCTGAAGGGTGTATTCCTCCCCTTCAGTGGCGGTGGTGAGTGAGCGGTCTACTTCGATATTTACCTTGCGGTCGTAGTCGACGGCATTGCCGGTCGCCACAATCGGAATCTCGACGATATCAACCATGAGATCGGCTGGTTGTACTGCAAACGAGTAAGTGAGGCTGTCGGCGGTTCCTGATCCGGCAGCACGTTCAAAATATACTTGTGCGCCACCGCTGAAAGTGTCTATCTCATCGGTCGAACATCCTGTCAATGCCGCCATCGCACAGATTGCAGCAGATATGGTGTATTTAAGTGTTGACATGATATGAAAAGTCTTTTTGATTAAGATGGCATGGATTACTGATTGGCTGTGCCTCCGAACTCTTTTTCCTGATCGGGGAGCGGAAGGATATACACCTCTTCTTTGCGGGATGATATGTTCTTTATGAGATATCCGTCGGCAATGTTGTCGGCGTTAAGCCATTTGTAACGATAGAACAGTTGTCCCTCTCCATAGAATTCCCGTCGGTATTCTCTGGTAAGATAGCTCTCGACGGCAGAAAAATCGGCAAAAGTCATAGGCTCCAAGGCTCTTGCGCGGCGTACACGGTTGAGCAGATCGGATGCTTCCTCGATATTGTCGGTGGATTCGGCTGCGATGTAGTACATCTCCGAGAGTCGGAGCATAGGGACGCGGTACTTCGCACTGTAGCTGTCGCCATCCTTTGAGAGATATTTGCTCAGTTTCATATTGGAGCCTTCGACATCGAATTGTGCGTCATAGCGTATGTCACTGCCTACACCTGCGTTCCTGTCATAGAATTCATCCATATAGAATTGCATCTGATAGTAATCGTATCCGTGACTGCTGTGTCGGAAGTGGTCGTCAGTCCAGTCGGAAAGGTTGTCGACAAACAGGGCGAAGAGCAGTTCGGAGGATATCACGCGGTCGTTTCTCACACTCATGGTAGTGGAGATGAGGTTGAGTTTTTCATTGCCGATAAGCATGCCGGTATACCTGAGGGCGTTGGTCTTGTCGCCGGCATAGTGGCATATGCGTGCTGATAGTGCCTGCACGGCGTAGAGATTCATGCGTGTGGTACGGTTCATCCGGTAGATGTTGTCCTCATTCTGGATTATCTCTGTCACAGGATCTTCAGCAAGGAGGGTGGCGGCATCCTCCAGGTCGCGCAGACATAGACCGACTATCTCTACTGGTGAACTGTAGGGTGTGTTGTCCTTTGATACTGTGGTTACGTAAGGGATGCATTTGCGGTCCTTATCCATTCGGAACGAGGGACCGAACAGTCGGAGAATATCAAAATGCAGGTAGGCACGCAGAGCGAGAGCCTCACCCTTGATGAGCTGATAGTTATTGCTTTCGAACATGCCGGGGTCGGCATTGTCTATGTGGGCAAGGAGGTTGTTGACATTGGCAATAGCCTCGTACATGTTGGACCACATTGCATCAATGACAGGGCGCACGCGAGTGTTGTCGTACTCGAATGTTGACATATAGTACAATGGATGGGCTGTGCCGTATCCTATGTAGTATATCTGGGATATCGCGTCGACCGAGCCCATGGTCAGTTCGTCGCCGTACAATGCCTGGCGTCCCATTATGGAGTATACTCCTACCAGAGCATCGAAATATCCGCTTTCGTCCTTGAAGAGATCGTTCTCCTTGATTTCGGTGCGCGGATCTACGTCAAACCAGTCTTCGCATGAGGAGGTGATTAACAGGGTGAGCAGCCCTGCCAATACACAGGTGCATATGTTGATTGTTTTCATTGTTGTCGGAGTGTTAGAATGAGACATTGAGTGAGAATGCATATCGGCGAGCAAACGGATAGTCCAGTCCGCGTTCCTGCTTGACTGTTGACCAGCGGCATATGTCGTTGAGGTAGCCTGTCACTCTCAGGCGTTCTGCTCCGATGAAGTTGAGCACTTTGGGTGAGGTGATGTCGTAGCCGAGACTGATGGACTCGCAGGATATGTAATCGTTGTCCTGAACGAAACGGCTTGTCTGACGTGTGCGGCTTGTGTCCTTGACATCCTTGAACATGGTTACATCGCCCGGTTTTCTCCATCTCTCCTCGTATACGCGGCGGTCGGCGTTCTGATATAGATTGGCGTTCTCCACGCGGTCGGCGAGTGTAGAGTTGTACACCTGACCTCCGAAACTGTAACGGAAATTGGCACTGAAGCTGAAGTCACCCCAGTTGAGTGAGGTTCCGAACACTCCTTCCATGGTGGGGCGTGTGTCGCCCACACATACCTGGTCAGCAGAATTCCAGGTATAGGTCTTGACACCGTTCTTTGTCAGATACATCTCTTTACCGTTGGATGGATCTATGCCGAGTGACCTTACCGCATAGATGCTCGTTACCGAATTGCCCTCCTCATAAAGCAGCAGCGGAGCTGTGGAGCCCTCTTTGTAGGCTTTCTCTATGATGTCCTCGTTGCGCTTTTTCATGGCGTTGCTTATCTTGGTGATTTTGTTGGAGTTGTGGTTGCCTGAGAAATTCACGCTCCAGTACAGGCGTTTGGATATGTCGCGAAGGAACATGTAGCGGAATGAGAATTCATAGCCGTTGTTCTCGGTCTCGCCTATATTCTCGGTGTAGGATGGGAAACCTAATGACGGAGCTATGGTGACCGATGCAAGGAGATTGGTGGTGCGACGCCTGTATATGTCGAATGACATGCTCAGACGATCGTTGAACAGACCTATGTCTGTGCCGCCGTTGAGCACTTTGGTCTGTTGCCATCTCAGGTCATCGTTGCCGAGCCCCATCATATAGGCGGGGATGATGCCTGCATACTGATGCTCTATGTTGTACTGATATTTTCGGATTGCCTGATAAGGAGAGAAATTCTGTGATGCTGTCACACCATAGGAGCCCCTCAGTTTAAGCTGGCTGAAAATACCGCCCTCAAGGAAGCTTTCCTTATGGATGTTCCATCCGGCTCCTACCGACCATACCGGAGCGAAGCGTTGATTGGCACCAAACTGGGATGAGCCGTCATATTTCAGTGATGCATCAAGGAGATACTTGCTGTCGTAGGCATAATTGGCTGTGAGCAGTACGCCTGCCAGGCGGTTGATGTTGTAAGTGGAGGTGGGACGGCTGTCTTTGTAGTATTGTTTGGCAAAACTTATATCAACCATGTTCTGGCTGGGGAAACCTTCAGCACGTACTGTACGTGTCTCATTGGTGGTCTGCGATACGTTCACACCCATCACGGCATAGAGGCTGTGCTTGCCGAATGATTGACCGTAGCGCAGATTGATGTCTCCGAGGATGCTGAACATCTTGCTTGTGCCCCATGTGAATTCGCCACGGCGCATATATTCCTCAGGATCGCTGACAGGGTCGCCCATGTCGGCAAACTTGGAGTGCTGTGCCGGAAGGAAGTAGTTGGTCTCGCCTGTCTGGCGTGTGATGCTCACACGTGCCATCAGGGTGAGGAATTCGGTTATGTTCCATTCAAGGGAGAAGTTATTGACAAAATTAAAGTAGTTCTCGTTGTCAGATATGTTCAACTGAGCGTCGTAGAGAGGGTTGTGATTGTAGGAGGTGAAATATCTTGGCGCATCTTTGTCGAATTGCTTGACGAGTTTGCCGTCCTTATCGAAAGGTCGCTGGTAAGGGTTCATAGAGGTATATGTCGAGAAACTTCCGTAAGGGGAATTGTCCGCATTATTATATGTGAGCTGAAGATCATTCTTGAAGATCAGACCTTTCACTCGATAGGAAAGGAACATGCCACCCTCGTAGCCGGTACGTCCGGAACCTTTCATCACGCCGGGAGCGTCACGGGCTGTGAGATTGAGGCTGTAGCGTATGGTGTTGTCGCCGCCTTCAAGGCGGAGATTGTGGCGATGTTCAAACACAGTATGGACCGGTTGTGCAAGCCAGTCGGTGTCGACACCCTCCTCCACGTTGCGTTTCAGTCGGTGATAATAGTCCTGGAGCATGTTGTAGTTGGTGTTGTCGTTGGCTTCGAAATGTCCGGCGTCAACCTGGAGCTGGAGTTTCTCTCGGGCATTCAGCATGTCATAGTCGTGAAGATCGGGGGTGACAACAGCATAGTCGCCTGCGTAGTTCACACGTATGCGTCCGCCTTCGGGTGCGATTGTCTCTATGACGATTACTCCGTTGGCTGAGCGTGAACCGTAGAGGGCAGCCGCTGATGCGTCCTTAAGGATTGTTATTGATGCCACACGGTTAGGGTCCATATCCATAACTCTTTGCAAAGTGGTCTCGAATCCATCAAGAATGAAGAGAGGCTGATTTGGGTTGCCGGTATAGTTGGCGTCAAGATCAGTTATGCCGTTGGCTCCTCGGAGTTCCACTTCGGGCAGTGAGTTGGGGTTGGAGCCTGAAAGATTATTGTCGACAAGCTTGATGGATGGGTCGAGTGTGCGGAGGCTCTGCAAGAGGTTCTGGTTACCCATCTGTTTGAGTTCTTTGGATGAGAATGTAGTGGAGGCTCCTGTGGCGAGTTCTTTGTTTCGCCGGAATATGCCGGTGACAACTACATCATGGAGAGTCTCGGGACTTTCGTTAAGAGTAACATTCATAGGGGATTTCCCGCGTACTACAAGTTCTTTAGGCTCCATCCCGACAAAAGAGTAGACCAGCACAGGATTTTTTACGCTTTTGGGTATTGTCAGAGCGTAGTTTCCGTCAAGGTCGGTGCTTGTGCCATGCTTAGGATTGCTTTTAAGCAGGATGGTGACTCCGGGGAGTGGTTCGCCAGCCTTGTCGGTTACGGTGCCGGTTATGGCAGCCCCCGGGGTATATGGATAAGAAACATCCTCGAACAGTGAGATTGTCTTGTCGACGATTTTGTAGGAGAGTCCGAGCTGGTCGGTGAGGGTGAGATCGAGGAGCCGGTCGAGGGGGATGTCGGTGTACTCGCCTGTCACGGTGCGGTCGATGGTCCCGACAAGTCCGGTCTTGTACACGAAGTCGTAGCCTGTGGCTTCCGTGAGCACTTCAAGGGTGCTCCTGAGGTTATTGCCCCTGAATGTCGCACTGTAGTTTTGCCCCAGTGCGGCTATCGGCAACAGCAGTGCTGCGACGATGGTTAGGATGATTTTGGATTTCATAAGTAATGATTTGGTTTATGGATTGGGGGGTATGATTCATTGGGGATGGGAGATGGTGACTTTATTGCCTGTGATGCTGAACGATATGTCTCCGCAGTTCTCAAGTATGGTGATGGCAGTGTTGAAGTCGGCGTATCGGGGGATGTTGCCGTTGAATTTTGTCGAGGCGATTGCCGGGTCGGTAAATTCGAATTTGAAGTCATACCATCTTGCGAGATCCTGCATTATGGAGCGTAGCGATTGCCCCTCGAATACGAAGCGTCCGTGACGCCACCCGGTGATTACCTCAGGATTGACGGTTGCCATGGTGAGGGTGGAGTCGTTCTTGTTGAATATTGCCTGATGGCCCGGGGAGAGGTGTATCTCCGCGCTCTTATGCCCGAGTTTTTTCAGTGATATGGAGCCGGTCTCAAGGGTGGTGTAGGTGTTGTCGTCGTCGGCATAGGAGCGCACGTTGAATGTGGTTCCGTAGACTTTTATCTCCATGCCGTTGCTTTCGACATAGAAGGGGCGGTCCTCCTCCCTGTGGATGGCAAAGTAGGCTTCGCCTGTTATTTCCACTCGCCTCTCTCCCGGGCTGAATGTCTCGGGGTAGCGGAGGGTCGACTCGGAGTTGAGCCATACTTCGGTGGAGTCCTCAAGTATGATTTTGAATTCTCCTCCCCGGGGCACTTCGAGGCAGAGCTCCTCGGGGGATGTGAGGCATATGTCTTGCCGGGTTGCGGGGAATTTGTTGCCTGATGTTATGGGATCGTTGGCTCCGAGCTGCATGCTGCTTCCCGAGGATTGCCACAGCACCGCCTTTGTGATGCCCGGCCGGATTATGGAGGTTGTGTCGCCGGGGACGGCTACGGCTGTGGGGGCGGCCGGCTCTGACAGGCTGACGTCTCTGCCGAGATACCACAGGGACGAGCATATCAGGAGTGCTGCCGATGCGGCGGCTGCCATGATGGTGCGCCGCTTGCGCCGCACCGGTGCTTGGGCTATGCTGATGCGTACCTGCATCTCGCGCAATGCCGATTCGATGTCGACAAGTGTGCGCTGCCTGTATTCGCGGGTGAGCTGGTCGTTGTCGAGCATCATTTTCAGCAGTGCTGCGCGCCTGCCGGTGGTGTCGGCTGTCACCCACTCGTTCAGGTAACGTGTTTCACTCTCGGACAGAGTTCCGGTGAGGAGTTTTGATATCAGTATCGCTATATTGGGGCTGGTGGTTTCCGGCATATGTTGAAGATGAATGGGGTCAGTGTTTTTTATCTTTATTACGGACGAGATTTGAAACAGTATACCGTTTTTATTAAAAATTTGATACTTTTGAGTTAAAAAACTTTTAGAAAGTGCTATCTTTGCGCGGAAAGAACCGAAAAAGTCTCGCTATGCCGGATTATGACTACATATATGAATCGTTCATGAGGGGGAATCTCCGTCCGCTCTATGACTATGTGTTCCCTTCGCTGCTTCGTTATGCTAAGAAGCTAACAGGGGAGCAGTTGTCGTATCTGGCAAAGGACTGTGTGCAGGATGCCATATTCCAGTGTTATATGCGCCGTGACAGCTATGTGTCGCTGGCGCATTGGCGGAATGCTCTGTTTCTGGGCATACGCAACAGGGTCATCGATCTGATGCGTAAGGCTGAGTGCGATCAGAATTATATGGAGAGTGTGCTGCTTGGGGATGACGAGGAGGAGGATGTGTCGCTCGCCATCATATATCAGGATGCGCTCGATGTCATATACGGAGCTGTGGATGCTCTGCCCGAGCAGTATCGCGAACTGTTCAGGATGAGTTTTGAGCAGGGTCTTAAGAATGCCGAGATCGCGCGGCTCATGTCGGTGTCGGAGATCACGGTAAAGAAGCGTAAGGCGCGCCTCATAGAGAAGCTACGCCGGATGCTCGGCAGGGATATTGACAGCTATCTGATATTTTTTCTATTGGCGGCGTAGAGGGTTGCCGGCAATATATAGCCTATAAAAAGAGACTCGGCATCATGATTGCATTATCATGGTGCCGAGTCGGTCGTTTTGTGTGTGAATTTTCTGTATTTAGGATTATTGCTGTCCGATAAAACTTTTTGAGGCAAAACAAAATTAGGACTGGCACCT
>ERZ778516.233-NODE-233-length-48266-cov-10.897015_pt1 | contig 48266 bp, 45 predicted proteins | sample MGYA00510342_ERZ778516 | MGnify/ENA primary metagenome ERZ778516 (study PRJEB29527, sample SAMN07138961) | mouse gut metagenome | material: feces | host: mouse | place: China:Nanjing | collected 2016-01-25 ...
TTTCCTCGCTATCCATACATATCCAGATACTTCGGACTTTTTTCAAATTATCAAAATCACTATGGAAAAATTCTGTCTGTTTTTGTGCTGAAATCATCCTTGCGAGATAGAATATGATCCTATTCTCCAAGTGGTATCCCAGCTTACCAGAATCCGTTGACTTCTGCGCCTCAATATTGATAAGAATCTTTATCTCTTTTTCCTTGAGATACGCAGTGAAGCGGATATCATAATAAATAATACCCTCTCCTGGAATATTATCTTCCGTTACTGTTCCTTTTACCCGTCCGAGATTGGAAAGTCCTGCATCAACCGGCCTTGTTCCGATTTCAATATCATCACCAATACAGACAATGATATCTTCAATGTCCATCTCCCGGAATTCTTCAACAGTATATTTCAAAATCCTTGACAGTATCTGCTTGTCCGCAAGCAAATATTTTATATTTGTATCATATGCAGAACCAGAGTCGTTCGTTGCATTGACTGCCTGCGCTAAATTTGTCTCTATCATTGGCTCTCCAATTCTCATCATTCTCCCAAACACTATAATGGACGGTTTTTCTTCAAAAATACGAAACACTATTTCGCTCTTTTCAACAGCAAAAAGATTAAACAGTATTTTATTATAACACATAAGTCAAAAAAAGTACAGGTCAAACTCGAACTTTTGTTCTGCACTTCTTTATATCTTCTTCACCAATTTAGCTATGCTTTGTCTAACTTTGTGTGAAAAATCCACATCAAGATCAGGTTGCGCACAATAGACATGAATGTCTCTGGTGATTCTGGTACTTTCGCGCCCACCTATAATTTGCAGTACCCCTGCTTCGAGCACACCCTATCACACCGGCAATTTGTTGTTTTTATAACCTTTCTCAAAAAATGAAAAAAGATTTTATCACTCCTCACAGATGGCAAATTTTGTATGAAAATCAACAACTGTTTAAACTTTATCCCCTCCTATGCTTGCACTTCTTTCAACAGCTTTTTCATCTTAACAATTACACGATGACGCTTCTTTCTCTCTTCAGAATTTTCAATATGATTCGCAAAACACAGATCTACGACTGCCTTAACTAGTACAGCATTGCAGAAATAACAGTGAATACAGCACCCGCTTTCAGTTTCAGATAGTTCCTTCGATTCAATGCCCTTTAAAAAATTGCCCGACGTTGTCACACAGTTTTTTAAAACGTCAGAAGAATCCATCAAATACTTCGAATACCTGCGAAACGCCATTGTCGGATTTTCAATTCGATTTTCAGCCTCAAAAATGATCTCAACGTAGCTTGGCGAAACTGTTTGTTTTAAAATTTTTTTATAAACCCGAGCTTTTTTCCGTTGGCATTGAAAAACAACATAGCGGCTTCAAAATTCTCTCGATGCTCATCAAGACTAATTTTTTCAGCTTTTTTGTCATTTGCTTGTTGTTTGTACAGTACTAAAGCATTTTTCAAACACGCTCTAACACTATCACAAAGCAGTTCGAACTTATTTGCTACAGCACTAACTGCCTGCCGCTATTTTGACAACGCAAAAGGGCGTCACCCTTTTACGTGGATAACGCCCTGCAAATGCGAAATGCTTTACATTCTCTATCTGTCAACACCGCCAGCAGTGTATTCATATCTGAATCATAGCCGCAGCACACGGATAACCTAGAAATAAAAGAATCGGTCACCGAAACATCTTCCGGTTTCCGTCATTCTTCATATACCCATCCCTCTCCTTCTAAAGTATCTTTTCCTGTATAATAGCGTTCATAACAAAGAACGGCACAAAGACATACATCAGAAAGCCAGACAGTGTATCGCTGAAAATTTTCCAGACGTCAGGTGCTTCATCTTCAAACAATACATAAACCAGCGGGTTCTCCTTATCTGCATCTTCTGCGCAGATTCCAAATTCTACCGAACCGGTTGCAAAATCGCTGCTGAGCTTTATATATTCGGCAATATGCTCCCGCCATCGTTATTTACAGCCATCTGACCCATCTGTGTTTCCTATATTATATTCAGCAGCCCAACGGATTTTAAAAACAGCACAATCAAAAGCACTGGTGCAATAAACCGGATCATCACAATATACAGGCTCCTTCTGCCGAACTTGCAGCCGGACTTTTCCGCCTCATCAATAATGACCTTTGGTTTAACCACCCATCCGATTAAAATACATGTACCTATTGCCACAATCGGCATTAACGCATTGTTGCTGATATAATCCATAATATCCAAAATCTGCGCCACCGCGCCGTTTGGCAGCGTATACTCAAAATACAGCTTGTTGTAGCCTAAGCATACTAAAATCCCGCCGGCAAGCGCAAGCACTGTTTCTATCACTGCTGCCTTGATCCTCGATACGTGAAACTCGTCCATAAAGCTGGATACAACCGCTTCCATTACCGATACCGCACTTGTAAGCGCCGCAAAAAGCACCATTGCAAAAAACAGCACGCCAACGATTGTGCCCGCTTTTCCCATTGCGGAAAATACTTTTGGCAGCGAAACAAACATCAGGCTTGGCCCTGACGCCTGCATCCCTTCTCTTCCCATAAAAGTAAACACCGCAGGAATAATCATAACGCCTGCCAAAAACGCTACGAGTGTATCAAAAATTTCAATCTGGTTAATTGATTTGACGAGATTTGCGTCATCCTGCACATACGAACCATAAGAAATCATAATTCCCATTGCAACGCTTAAGCTGAAAAACAACTGGCTCATCGCATCCAGCAGCACTGTAAAAAATCCCTGTAACGTCAGTCCTTTAAGGTCTGGTATTACATAAATTTTAAATCCTTCCATACCGCTGCGCACAGTCCCAGACTCATCCGTATGGCTGATCGTCAGCGAAAATACCGCTATTCCAACTACAAGAAGCAAAAGCAATGGCATAATCACCTTCGATGATGCTTCAATTCCTTTGTTGACCCCGCGGAATACAATAAACGCAACCGCAAACAAAAATACACACAGCAAAATCATCGGCTGCACATCCGCCGTAATAAATCCGGTAAAATAGCCGTCCTCTGCCGCCTTTGCGCCTTCACCCGTCAAATAGGCAAGCAGGTATTTTACAACCCAGCCGCCGATGACACAATAATACGGCAAAATAATGACCGGTACAAGGCAGGCAAAGATGCCAAGCATTTTCCATTTCGGATGAATCCTGCCATATGCGGTTAACGGGCTTTGTTTCGTTTTCCGTCCAATCGCAATTTCCGTAGTCAGCAGTGTAAATCCAAACGTCAGCGCCAGGATCAGGTACAATACCAAAAACAGCCCGCCGCCGTCTTTTGCCGCCAGATACGGAAACCGCCAGATGTTTCCAAGGCCGACCGCACTGCCGGCTGCGGCAAGCACAAAGCCGATCGACCCTGAAAATGAATTTCTTTTTTTCTCCTGTTTCATACTAAACTCCTCTTTTTTTATTTATTACAGCGATACCTTTCCTGCCAGTATCTGCTTATAATCCTCATAATTTTTTTCCAGCAGCGCCGGCGTATCCAGCCCATATGGGCACTTGCCCTTGCACTGGTTGCAGTGCAGGCAGCCTTCGACCTTTTTCATCATTTCCTGCGCCTTTTCTGTTAGCTGTGCCTCAGAAGGCGAACGGCGGATTAACAATGACATCCGCGCACATGTATGGATCTCAATGCCCGCAGGACAAGGCATACAATAGCCACATCCACGGCAGAATTCCCCGCTTAATTCCTCTCTGTCATGCGCAATCACGTCCGACAGGCTTTGCGTCATGGCAGGCGGATTTGCAATATACGAAAGAAATTCATCCAGTTCCTTTTCCCGCTGCACACCCCAGATCGGCAGTACATTGCCGTACTGTGCCAAAAATGCATAAGCCGCTGCCGAATTGGTAATCAGCCCGCCAGATAACGCTTTCATCGCAATAAAGCCCATCTGCGCTTTTTCACATTCTCTAACCAGCTCCAATTCCTGTTCTCCGCTTAAATAGCAAAACGGGAACTGCAAAGTCTCATATAATCCGCAGGCAATCGCCTCTTTTGCTACAGACAGCCTGTGATTCGTAATGCCGATATGCCGGATCTTTCCCTGCGCCTTTGCTTCTAGCATCGCCTCGTACAATCCACTGCCGTCCCCTGGCTTTGGACAGACGGGCGGGTTATGAAACTGATAAATATCAATATAATCCGTCCGCAGATTATGTAGCGACGTTGCAAGATCCTTCCAAAACGCCTCTGCATTGTCTGCGCCTGTCTTTGTCGCAATAAAAACATGCTCTCTGATTCCGTCAAAAGCTTCTCCAAGCTTTTCCTCGCTGTCGGTATACCATCTTGCCGTGTCAAAATAAGTCACCCCGGCATCATACGCCTTTCGCACCAGCCTGACCGCGTCGTCTTTTGATATCCGCTGAATCGGCAGGGCGCCGAATCCATTTTTGTTTACCGTAATCCCCGTTTTGCCCAGCGTAACTGTCTGCATTCGTTTCTCCCTCCTTATCCTTTCTGATCGTGCATTTGTCTATTATACCGTCTTTTCGCCAATTATACAACCCCTTCCATCAGAACCTTGCCGCCGATTCTAATTTCTGTGAAATATCCACCATATAATGTTTTTCAGGGATACGGACTCCGGTTACATTAAATTTTTTGCGCATACCATTCCTCCCTCCCGCCATCCGAATTTTCGTTCTTAATAGTTTAACATTGCAGGAGAAGGTTTGCAATCTTTCATTTTTGAATTGTGCAGAATAAATCGGAGCACTCTCCCAAATCCAGTGCTCCCTAGCTGCAGCGAACAAGTTTGAATCATGTGTTGATTTTTCCGAAATAAAGGGAACGCCGGGAGAGAGAATTTTTTATACAAACCAACCCATACCAAGCTTGTTTTAGTAACATACGTGAAAAACAGCCAGGAGCATGTTAATCCCTGCCCCTGGCGTCCTCTATACAAAGAAACAACTCTTCATTAAATTTCTTCTATTATAATTTTCACTTCCATCCCTGCAATTTCTTTCGTTGCAGACATCCTCGTAAGCTCCTCGTTTTCCGCTATAAGCTCCTGCGTCAGAGACTTTCCATCTGCCCCTACAGTAAGCAGCAGCTTTTTGCCGGAAAGCACTGCTTTATATGTACCAGTAAACTTTTCCTGCACCATCGTTGCCTGATTCATCTGCGTCCCTTCCGCAGTACCGTCGCTGCCAAAAGTAATCTGAATCACGTCAATATTTCCAATCGGGGTAGCAGCCGTTCCCTTGTAAGTTTTCCCAGCCAAAAGTGCTGATACGTCTTTTTCATTTGTATCTGTATTCGTATCCGCGCCATTGCCTGCACCTGTATCAGCGGCTTCTTTTACCGTTACTTTACATTTCAGCGTTTTTTTGCTGACAACTGCTTTAATCGTCGCTTTTCCTTCTTCCTTTGCCGTTACGACCCCTTTTGCATTTACGGAGGCAACCGATTTGTCCGTCGTAGACCATTTTATTGCGGCGCCTTTTTTCACATGCAGTACTTTCAGGGTCATCTTTTCCCCTACCGTCATCTTTGCCGACGATTTGTTCATCTTTTCAGAAGCTGCCCGGACTGTAACCGGTGCCGTTGTCAGTGCCGTCAGCAGCATAGCGGCAGACAGGCATCCGCATGTAACTTTTCGAATGTTTCTCATTGTGCATTCCCTCCATATTCTTAAACATTATTCATCAGATATTTTGCTGACAATCAAAATTCAGATTGCTGTTTTTGGAACAGCTCTATCATAACACAGATAAGCAGAAAATGTTACCATACAATTTCACAAAAATATACAGCAATGCAGTCATCGTTTTCTATTTGTAGAAAAAAAGCAACAAAGCCAGCCGATTGTCGGTCATCGTTCTTCATCATCCTTATATTTTTCTCTTAGCCTTTGATTCATCTGTTCTGCACGATGTTTATCCAGGATATAATATACAGTTATCGCAAACGCATATACAACCGCAACCGATATCGCCATATGAAATATACCAGGCAAGTCAAAATCAATCCATCCAAACCAAACCCCGCATACAACCATCGTAACTGTCAGACTGCCAAAGTGCAGCACAAACCAAAGCCGCAGACTGTTTTTTCTTAACGGCTCCACCATAAAAAACACAGTTGTAACCGCCGCGGTCAGCAGCGCAGACAACAAAATATGCAGCAGCGTATTCTTTGGAAGATCTCCGATGTTAAACAGGGAAAAGTTAACTGCACAAATAATTAATACGCCCGCAGTAATGAATATAAACCACTCAACAAACCATTCTGCAAATATTTTTATTATATTTATGATTCTATCCATAACATTCCCCCTATATGCCCAGCTTTTTCTTCATCATTGCCACATACTGCCTGGAAATCACAAGCTTTTCCCCGTTTTTTAATACCGCTTCAAAACGCCCGTGAAACAACGGTGCCAAATGTGCGATCTTTGGCAGATGTACAATCGTGGATTTAGAAATCCTGAGAAAATCCAAAACTTCGTAATCGTTTTCCAGCTCATACAGCTTTTTACGCACCTCATAGACCTGCGTTTTGCCGTAAGCAAATACTTTATTGTCTACCGATTCAAAATAATAGATCTCTTTTAACGGCATCATAAAAATCCCCTGCCCGGAAAATACAGCCAGCTTTTCCCTGCCCATCTTAAGCTTATAGATCAGCCGCAAAAGCTCTTCGTCAAATGCGGCACAGCGGATAATAATCTCATCTTCTTCTCCCTGTCCAGGCGTTTCTATTGTGATCTTCATAGTTCTCCCATCTATCTGTCTGTTCTCTTCCCATACGTTACGGCGCACACACCAATCATAAGAAAAACAATACCAAAAGTCAATAACAATGCCAGGCTCATCCCTGTCGTTACTTCTTTTCCAAAGACAAACAAGTCAATGCCCATCATTTCCCGGTAAGTGTCTGCCGCTTCCTTTGGGATATCCGAAAACATCGTATCTATCAGCGTCTCTGTCATTACTTTTCGAAAGGAAGCTGCCCCATACAGGATCGGTGTACATTTCATAAAACCGACAACTCCCGCGGAAAGCTGTCCGACCGGCAGATAAATGCCGCCCAAAAACCCAGACAGCGTACCAATGACTGTACCAAGCCCGCTCCATGCGCCCTCGGATTTTATCAGTATCGCGGCAACATACATAAATGCTGCATAAGCAAATGAATTTGCTGCAATCATGCCTGCCAGCCGGATATGCACCGCCGCAGAAAACCATTTCAAACCGAGTACCAAAACGCCGTATCCTTCCGTCACTGCCAATGTCAGCAGGCAAAGAAACACCGAGGCTGCCCACGCTGCCAGCACATATCCTGACGCGATCACAAGCCTGCTTACCGAAGCCGTATAAACCGCATTCAGCCTGCCGCTTCCTTTGTCCCTGATCATCGAGGACAAAACCGACAGCGTAACTGTAACCGCATTGATCGATAAAATACCGGCACACGTCCACAAAAAGATAAGCCGTTCCGCATTTTTTTGATCGGCAGCCGCATCGCGCCCCGGAAATTGCCGCAGCAGGTTCGTTACGTTTTCTATCTGCAAATCTCCCAAAAACAACACCATCAATCCAATTACAATAAACATGGACAGCAGTGAAAAAAACACAGCGCCCTGATCCCGCAGATACAGCTTGAGATTTCGTATTGTAAATATTTTTAATTGTCCAAACATCAGGATCTTCCTCCTTTCACCGCATTTAAAAAGACATCGTCCATATTTCCCTGGATCACCTCAAATCCAGTCAGCCGATCCCTGACTGCCTCCAAAATCGGGATTGCTTCTTTTGTAGATCGAATTCGAATCTCAATTCCGCCATTGTTCAGCGCCTGTACTTTCTTTTTCTTTTCCAAACGCACAATCATCTCCTGTTTTACGGCGTCATTTGCATCCAAAAAATATAATCGCAGCTTATCTTGCGCATATTTTTCTTTTAATTCAAATGAAGTACCTGATGCAATAATTTTTCCATGATCCAGGATCACAATTTTGTCCGCCCCTGCTGCTTCTTCCATATAGTGTGTTGTTAAAAATACCGTTATTTTTTCCTTTTTCTGCAAATCCGCAACAGCCGCCCATACATCCTGCCGAGTCGCAGGGTCTAAGCCTGTTGTCGGCTCATCCAGAAACAGAACCTGCGGCGTGTGCATCAGTGCCGCTGCAATCTCACACCTGCGTTTGAGCCCGCCGGAAAGCGTTCTGTATTTCTTTTTTAAAATACTTTCCAGATTTAACATTTCACACAATTTTTCCAACTGTACTGCCGCATTCGTTTTAGATACGCCGTGCAGCACTCCCGCACACAGCAGGTTTTCCTTTACGGACAGCAAGTCATCCAGACAATTTTGCTGATACACGATGCCGATGCTGCCGCGGATCTGCTTGTTCTGCTTCCCGACCTCATAGCCGCATAGCTCCAAAGCTCCTCCGTCAGGCACAAGCAGTGTCGACAGAATATGGATCGTTGTCGATTTTCCCGCGCCGTTCACGCCCAAAAAGCCAAGCATCGTTCCTCTTTCCACTGTAAAAGAAATATGGTCGACTGCATAAAAATCCCCATATTTTTTTGTTAGGTTTTCTACTTTTATCATATTCATACGATATGCCCTCCTCCTTTTCTACTAAAAATATACCAAAGCAACTCAAATTTGTTCGCTGTAGTACTAGCATATACCAACCACTTCACAATGCAAGCGTATTTCGGTAAGTTGCAGAATTGATACCGTAAGCTGCATTCGGGATTTTACTTTTCTTGACAGGCATGTTATGATATAGTACCAAACAAAACTTGAAGAAAGGATATTGCCTATGATTTTCTGCGTAGAAGATGATCCATCAATTCGTGAACTAATGCTCTATACCCTCCGCTGTGCCGGTTTCCAGGCAGAAGGGCATACTGACGCAAGCAGCTTATTTCCTGCCCTGCAACAGCAGCAGGCGCAGCTTATCCTTCTGGATCTTATGCTGCCCGGCGAGGACGGCATTTCTATACTAAAAAAATTAAAAAAGAATAAAACAACATCCGATATACCAGTAATAATCGCCTCTGCAAAAGGAACAGAATATGACAAGGTCATGGGTCTGGATCTTGGCGCCGATGACTACCTGGCAAAGCCGTTTGGCATGATGGAAATGCTCTCACGTGTAAAAGCCGTTTTGCGGCGCACCGCTCCAAAGGAGGGCGCCAGCCTGCTGCGCATCGGCAGCTTGGAACTAAACGTTGATACACATACGGTATATCTGAACCAGGATCTGGAAATTGAATTGACATTAAAGGAATTTGAACTGCTCCGCCTGTTTATGCGTCATCCTGGCATCGTCTATACGCGCGATGTCCTGCTTTCTAAAATCTGGGACTCTGATTACCTGGGCGGAACCAGGACGGTAGACGTCCATGTCGGAAACCTCAGGACAAAGCTCGGCGATTACGGAAACCTGATTAAGACGGTACGCGGTGTCGGATATAAAATGGAGGACATGCCATGACAAAAAAAATCTTCCGGTCAATCTGCCTTGTCGCACTGCTCGTCTTTTTCTCTTCGCTTGTACTGATTATGGGCGTCCTGTACGACTATTTTTCCGATGTGCTGCTGCACCAGCTAAAGGTACAGACAAACCTGATCTCGCAGGGCGTGACAAACGAAGGCATCCGCTATTTTGACGGGCTTTATGAAGAACATTACCGCATTACATGGATGGACGCGTCAGGCAAGATCCTTTACGACAGCCAGTCTGATTCTGCGGCTATGGAAAATCATCTGGAACGTGAAGAAATCCGGCAGGCACTCGCAGAAGGCTACGGCGAAAGCGACCGCTACTCTGCGACATTGATGGAGCGGTCATTTTATTCTGCCAAGCGCCTGGACGATGGCTCTATTCTGCGCCTGGGCACGACGCATGGTACGATATTTATTCTTTTGCTTGGGATGTCGCAGCCGATTTTCCTCGTATTCGCCATTGCGATTATCCTCTCCGTCGTACTGGCGGCACGGCTTTCCGGCAAGATCGTAAAGCCGTTTAATACGCTTGACTTAGACAACCCGTTAGATACGAAGCATTATGAAGAGCTTTCTCCGCTGCTGCGCCGTATCGCCAGCCAGCAAAGCCAGTTAAAACGCAAAGAAGCCCAACTGCAACAAACGCAGGAAGAGCTGCACGCCGTTATTTCAAATATGAAGGAAGGCATCATCCTGCTGTCCGCAGACGGAAAAATACTCAGCATCAATCCCGCCGCGGCTGCACTGCTGGAAAATACGGATTTTACTGCCGGAGAGCCCTTGTCCGCGTCCTGTCAAAACGACATGCTCTTACAAGTTGCAGACAGCGCCCTTTTAGGCACTCCGCAGGAGAGAACTGCCGCATTCGCAAGCCGCCACTACCAGATCACGGCAAGCCCGGTACTTTCCGAAGGCAATGTTTCAGGCGCGGCGCTGCTCTTATTAGATGTTACAGAAAAGGAAAAAGCGGAACAGATGCGCAGAGAATTTACCGCAAATGTCTCCCATGAACTAAAAACGCCCCTGCACGCCATCCTAGGCTATGCAGAGCTGTTAAAAAACAATATGGTCAAAAATGCCGATATCTGCCCGTTTGCAAATAAAATCTACACCGAAGCACAGCGGATGGCAAAGCTGGTCGAGGATATCATCAACCTGTCCCATCTTGACGAAGGCGCAGGCGATATGCAGTTTGAGCCGCTTGACCTTTATGCCGTCGCTACGTCGGCAGTACGCAGCCTTTCGTCAGAAGCTGACGAAGCGGATGTTACCGTAGCTCTTTTTGGCGATCCTGCTGTGATCAACGGCATCCCGCAGTTGTTATCCGGCATCGTATGCAACCTGTGCGACAACGCCATAAAATACAACCGAAGCGGCGGCTCTGTGTTTGTCAGCATCCAGGATCAGCCAGACAAAGCGATCCTCACCGTACGCGACACCGGCATCGGGATACCACCAGAGCACCAGGAGCATATTTTTGAACGCTTTTACCGCGTAGACAAAAGCCACTCCAAGCAATTAGGCGGCACCGGGCTTGGGCTTTCGATTGTAAAGCACGCCGCGATGATTCATCATGCGCAGATCCACCTGCATAGTGTTTCGGAGGAAGGAACGGTAGTTACGATCGTATTTCCAAAGACCGTACCAAGTCACTGAAAGGAACGCAAAAGAAATCAAGTAATTCTCCCCGCCATCCCTGCATAAAATAATGAAAAAGGAGAAAATAAAAATGGCTATCGGCTATTTAACGATCCAGGCACGCACTGCCCACGACGCCGTTCCGCTAAGCGGCGTTTCGATCACGATCTCCAACAATCAGGGAAATACCGTCTATCAGCTTGCTACTAACGAGAACGGAGAGGCACAGGAGGTTCCGCTGGAAACGCTCGATAAGAGTTTTTCTCAGAATGCATATTTTACCGCAACTCCGTATATCAGCTATAACGTACTGGCACGTGCCTTAGGCTTTAACACCTTGTACATCTCAGATATCCCGATTTTTGAAGGAGAAAACGCCATCCTGCCTCTTTCGCTTGTCCCGATGCAGGAAAACCAGCGCACACCATCCCAGACGGAAATCACCATTGGCAAACCAGCCGTCGCGATGACGAAAATGCGCGAACAGGAAGGCCCGGTTTCGTCCCCTTATGTCCTGCGCCAGGTCGTGATCCCAAATCCCATTACCGTACATTTGGGACCGCCTGACACTTCCGCCAAAAATGTCCAGCTTTCATTTCCTGATTACGTGAAAAATGCAGCCAGCAGTGAAATTTATCCAACCTGGCCAAAGGCAGCGCTGACAGCAAACATTTATGCAATTATTACATTTGCATTAAATCGTATTTACACGGAATGGTACCGAAGCCGAGGATACCAGTTTGATATTACAAACAGCACGGCATATGATCAGGCTTTTGTATACGGACGGCCGATCTATGAATCGATCAGTAAGATTGTAGACGAGATTTTCAATGAATATGTGCGCCGCAGCGGACAGAACGCACCCTATTTTACTTCTTTTTGCAACGGCACGACCGTAACCTGCAACGGGCTGTCCCAGTGGGGAACGGTTACCCTTGCAAACAAAGGCTATACCCCTTTACGGATTCTGCGTTCTTATTATCCAAAAGATATCGAAATCGCCGAGACAAATACGATTACCGGCGCCCTGTCCTCTTATCCTGGCACACCGCTGCAGACTGGAAGCACCGGGCTGGACATTCAGACCCTACAGACATGGTTAAACAGAATCCGGCGTAATTATCCTGCAATCCCTGTAATTACAGATACTTCCGGCGATTTTGGCAGCAGCACGAAAGCTGCGGTAACAAAATTTCAGCAAGTCTTTCACCTGACGCCTGACGGCATTGTCGGAAAAGGTACCTGGTACAAAATATCCAGCATCTATACAGCCGTAAGCAGGCTGGCAGACTTAAACAGCGAAGGCAGTACGCTTGGGATTGGCACCGTACCGCCATCCTCCGTCCTCCGCCAAGGTTCCAGCGGGCAGGACGTCGTAACGCTGCAATATCTGCTGAATGTGATCGCTGAATATTACCCCGACATCCCGCACATTGACCAAGACGGCGTATTCGGCAGCGGCACAGCACAGGCGGTAATCGCGTTTCAGCGTCTTATGCACCTTGCCTCCGACGGTGTCGTCGGAAAAAACACCTGGGATGCCCTCTATAAAACGTACCGCGGTATCCAGCAAAATGTCCCTGGCCCTGGTTCCGGTTCAGGCACAATCCGTTATGTCGTACAGCCGGGCGACTCCCTTTGGCTGATCGCGCAAAAGTACAATACAACCGTAAACGCGATTAAAAATCTAAACGGGCTGACGAGCGATATGCTGTCAGTCGGGCAGGTACTGCAAATTCCGGCGTCACAAAATACGTCCACAATATCGTACACCGTACAGCCAGGAGATTCTCTCTGGCTGATCGCACAAAAATACAATACAACCGTAGATGACATTAAACAGCTCAACGGGCTGACAGGGAACCTGATAAACGTCGGGCAGGTGCTGAAAATCCCTGCTTCACAGGCATCTTCTTATTTTTCCTATACGGTAAAGGCAGGAGACAGTCTCTGGCTGATCGCCCAGAAATACAATACGACTGTAAATGCGATTAAAAGCTTAAATGGACTGACAAGCGACGCACTGTCCATCGGGCAGGTATTAAAAATTCCCTCCTGACAACTGCTGCATGACAAAAAGGGAGCTGCCGGAAAAATATACGGCAGCCCCGTTATGTGTACGCCATTTTTATGGGGCGCCTTTTTTCAGATCAGCCCAAGCTCTTCCATTGCATACGCAACTCCGTCCTCATCAATCCCTTTGGTCACAAAATCTGCCCTGCGTTTCAGCGCTTCCACGGCATTTCCCATTGCCACGCCTATCCCTGCATATTCGATCATATCAAAATCATTTGGCCCGTCGCCAAACGCGACCGTATCCTTTTGAGAGATGCCTGCGTACGCAATATATTTTTGCATCCCAAACGCCTTATGAATCCCGCTGCATGTAATTTCGCCGGAATCGTCGATCGCCTCTTCAAAACTGGACTCTGTCACATCACAAACGCCGGACAGCCGTTCCCGTATCTGCTGTACAGACATTTTGGACTCGTAATAGACAAGCTTTTCGATATCCTCATACTGCACCAGATCATCTGCAAGTTCAATATGCTGCCAGATCTGTTCGATCATCTCATCATCACTGAGCCTTTTAAACCGGGCGATCTGACGTTCTCTGTGCTTGGCAGACGTAATCATACGGGTGCCCGCCTGAGCGGAATAGCAGGCATCTGCTTCATTCAGCAATGCAGTAATTGTACGCAGCTCTTCCCCTGTCATAAAATGCCTGTGCAGCACCTTGCCGCCGCATTCCACATACGCCCCGGTAGCAGCTATAATTCCGTCAAACCCAAGCTCCAGCAGCCACGGATAGATCTGTATTTTTGACCTCCCGCTGCACAGCACGATCTGGTGCCCGTTTTGCTGCGCCTTTTTCAGGGCAGTCCTGGCGGACGCAGGCATCTTCCCCTGAAAATTTACCAATGTTCCGTCTACATCAAAAAATAATGCTTTACCCACACTCTTCCCTCATTTCAAAAATTTTACATATAAATCTGCCGCATCTGGGAACCGCTTTCACCATTCCCAAATGCGGCAGTCTTAAATTCCTAAAGCCTGTCTTGTATACCGCTGCCTGCTATAGCAGCGCCGTTTTCTTACAGATTGTCCTGGAAAAATTTCTCCATCTCTGCTGCTGCGGCTTCTTCGTCATCACCTTCTACAGAAACGGTAATTTCCGTCCCTTTTTTGATGCCCATGCTCATAATCGCCATCAGCTTAGTAGCTTCCGCATTTTTGCCGCCTGCGCTGATTGTAATTTTAGAAGCATATTTCTTTGCTTCTTTTACAAGAATCCCTGCCGGTCTTGCATGTACGCCCTGTTCATCAGTGATCACGTAGTTAAATGATTTCATAAATTTTGTCCTCCTTTAATTTTGCAGTTTACCCTGCTTACTGTAAGCACAAGGTCTTTGCCAGGCGAAAGCTGCAAACTGATTCATACCTCATGTCAATCCCCTTATTAATACATAAAAAAACTGCATCATACTCATAAAAAGCAACCAAATCCATTCATCCACTGCATTCCTGTGAGTACAATCCAGTTTTGCCTACTTAAAGTTACAACCTGGCATGTGCTTTCCTGTATTCTATAATAAGATTTTACTATATTCTTTTTTCACTGTCTATCCCCTAAACACATATTTGTAGCATGTATCTAATTTTGTACAAGGTTTTTTGTGAATTTTCTACAAGGTGAACCTTTTCCATAGATATCCCTTGCTTATTAAATCAAAAAGCATTTACCGCGCGCTGCTGCGTTTTTACACTTGCGAACTGCCGCCAGCTATGCTATATTTATCATAATTATAAATATTTACATCATATCATACCGTCGCCTGCCTTTCTACCATTTTCGGGTGATTTTCTTATAGATTGAATACTGTTAACAATACAGCAAAGTGAAACACAACAATAGGGAGGACTCCATATATGCTTTTAAAAGACATCGATACCGGCAAAAGCTGCATCGTAGAAAAAATCGACCTGCCTTTTCAGATGGAACGCCGTCTGGAAGCGCTTGGCATGACAAAAGAATCGGTTATATCGGTCTTAAACCGCAAGGGGAAAGGAATTATGATTATTAAGCTGCGCGGTACACGGTTTGCGCTTGGATATCATATGACCAAAAATATTACGGTACGGGAAATGAGGGAAACGCCTTGAAAGAAAATCTGACTATTGGATTTATCGGAAATCCGAATTGTGGAAAAACGACTTTATTTAATGCCTATACCGGCGCGAACCTAAAGGTTGCCAACTGGCCCGGCGTAACGGTAGAAAAAGTAGAAAGCGCCATCCGTGACCATGACTTAAATATCCGGCTCGTAGACCTTCCGGGTACTTACAGCCTGACTTCGTATACGATGGAGGAGACCGTATCCCGGCAGTTTATTTTAAGCGATGAGGTGGATGTGGTCATTAATGTGGCAGATGCTTCTTCTCTGGAAAGAAACCTCTATCTGACGCTGCAAATCCTAGAGCTTGGCAAGCCTGTCGTATTGGCGCTGAATATGATGGATATTGTGGAAAAACGCGGGATGGAGATTGATATGCACCGCCTGCCGGAAATGCTTGGCATTCCGGTGATCCCGGTATCCGCAAGAAAGCGCACCGGGCTGGATTCGCTGCTCCATGCCGCTGCGCACCATAAGGGTAATACCGACCCTGACAGCCTGATTCACCACCATAAAGGCAGCGGGCACCATGCGCACAACCATCATGCAGAGTTTGCTATGGTCTATTCCGATGCAATCGAAGATGCGATCGACCAGATCATCACTGTGCTGCAAGAAAAATACCCAGATCTGACCAACTACCGCTGGCACGCGATCAAGATGTTGGAGCATGATAAGGAAGTTTGTGAAAAATACCCGCTGGATCTTCCTGACCTGCTGGAACATAACTATGAATCACAGATTATCAATGAAAAATATGATTTTATCGAAGAAATTATCGGCGAAGTGCTGTTACATAAAAAACGCCAGGACGCTTTTACCGAACGGGTTGACCATGCCCTGACGCACCGGATCTTTGGCATCCCGATTTTCCTTGGAATTATGGCAGTCGTATTTTTCCTGACTTTTGCTGTCGGAGACTGGATCAAAGGCTATTTTGAAACAGCCATTGACTGGCTGTGCAGCGTTACGATACAAGGGCTTCGCGCAATGCACACACATACGGTACTTGAATCGCTCGTGGTAGACGGCATCATCGGCGGCGTCGGTACGATTATTACGTTTTTGCCGAATATTTTTATTTTATTTTTGGCTCTCGCATTTTTGGAAGACAGCGGCTATATGGCGCGCGTCGCCTATATTATGGAAGGGCTGATGAGCCGCCTTGGGCTTTCTGGAAAAGCATTTATCCCGATGCTGCTCGGCTTTGGCTGCACCGTTCCGGCTATTATGGCATCGCGTGCGCTGGAAAGCAAACGCGACCGATACAAGGTCATGCTGGTCACTCCGTTTATGAGCTGCAACGCCCGCCTGACGATCTATATCTTGTTTGCCGAGATGTTTTTCGGAAACTATGCACTGCTTGCCGCCTATTCCATGTATCTGATCGGCATTGCCGTCGCTATTTTTGTTTCGCTGGTTCTGCACCTTTTAGACCGTGAGAAAAGCGACAACTACCTGCTGATCGAGCTGCCGGAGTATAAGCTGCCTGACGCAAGGACAGTCGGCATCTATGTATGGGATAAAGTCAAGGACTATCTTGGCAAAGCCGGCTCGACCATTTTTATCGCCACGCTGCTGATCTGGCTGCTGCTGAATTTCGGCACACACGGCTACGCCGCTGATATGTCCGAAGGCTTCGGCGCAATGATCGGCAGGCTGCTCGTTCCTGTTTTTGCACCGGTCGGGCTTGGCTTCTGGCAGATTACCGTCGCGCTGATCGCCGGGATCTCCGCAAAAGAAGTTGTCGTATCAAGCTGTGCCGTTTTATTCGGTATTGTAAACGCAAACTCCGCCTCCGGCATGTCTGCGTTTTCAGACGTGCTGCACGGGATTGGATTCGGCCCGCTGAACGCTTTCTGCCTGATGGTATTCTGCCTGCTGTATGTACCATGTGCAGCAACGCTTGCTACGATACACAAAGAGTCAGACAGTTGGGCATGGACAGGATTTGTTACGGTGTTTCAGCTTGTAGTAGCATGGGTTGTGACGCTGCTCGTGTACCAGGTAGGAATCAGAATTTTATAATCGTGAATAAATAATGATAAAATTCAGGAACATGATTGCTGCATATTGTTAATTATGTTATACTGAATGGAATCAGCTTCAGACAACGTAGGGATAGTCTGGTGGTTGTACTTTTCGGAAACGGAAAGGAGGTACCTATGGATACGTTAGAAGTTTTGACGTTCGTCCTTGTAATATTTACGATACTTTCGTACCTTGACAACCACCATAAAAAATAAAACGGCTATCTCCTACAGCCAATAGGGGATAGCCAAATACAATTACACTAAATTGTTTCCGGTGCAACCATCGGACAAGCGAAATCCTTTGGTTGTCTTAAACTGATTATAAACGATACTTTGCTTTTTTGCAAGTATTTATCCGAAAAACAGGGATGTTTATGCATCCCTGTTTTTTATGATTTTTCCAGCATAATTTCGTTTCTGCCGTTTTCCGCTAAAACTGTTTTCCTTTCATAATCATCACCGAGATCCAATAAGAAATCCCAAGCATCGCCACTGACAGTACGCAGATACATACAGCCACTTCCGTAATACTTGCCTGGACAATCCGCTCTTTTACACCTGAGAAGTCTATAGCAAATACTTTTGCCATCTGCTGTGCGCCATATATGATAACTGCTGCACAGACACCCACAAGTAACAGTACCGCCCTGCTATTTTCAGCACCGTACTTTAGCTGGATAGGCAGCGATACCGACAGGATCAACGACATGGTAATGACTGGGACTAACAATGCCGTAAATCCTGTGGCTGCGTCATAAGGCTTATGCTTAAGCATAGCTTGTGCAAATACCAGGGCACTTCCTGCAATACAGACAACCGCCATCAGCAAAATACCAAATACATATTTCTCCAGCACATAACTCCTGCGGCTGATTGGAAACGTAAACAAAAATCCCATTCCGTTATCAAATTCATCATAATTGACCGTACCCACCGCTATAATAGAAACCATCGCTGCTATATAGGCGCTAATGGCAGAGGCATCACGGTCTGTGATAAAAAACCAGGCGCACAGAAGCGCTGTTATAGCCAAAATTCTATTCTGCTTTTTTATTAATTTTAAATCTTTAATTAATAATCCTTTCATTATTCTTCACCTCGTATCATCATCATCATTAATTCATCGATATTTCCTTTTTCCACTGCGATCTGCGGATAATTTTCCATGTAAAACTGCTTTTGGTTGGTCAGGCAGCTTATCCCGTAAGCTTCCCTTTTTTTGCGGAGCAGGTACTTTTTATCCAGCTTTTCATACTGCTCATTGGTCATTTTGAGCAGCGCATAGCTATCCAGCAGCACATCTGTTTCTTCATGCAGCACGATACTGCCATTATCAATCATATAAATATCGTCGCAAAAGCTTTCCAAATCGCCCGATATATGCGAGCTGATTAAAATAGAACGCCCTTCCTGCTCCATATATTCACGCAGCATCCCAAGCAGCTCATCTCTGGCGATCACGTCCATCCCGGCTGTAGGCTCATCCAAAATCAAAAGCTGTGCCTTATGGGAAATTGCAGCGATTACCTGTAGTTTTCGCTTCATTCCTGTAGAAAATTCTTTTATGATTTTATTTACAGGGAGATCAAAGCTTCTGCATTTTTTCAAAAAATCTTCCCGATCAAACTTGCGATACATCGCAGCAAGAATGGGCACCAGGTCGTCGATGGTCAGATATCCGCTAAACCCAGAGTCCGCCAGTACGACACCGATATTTTCTCTGTCCCGGGTGTCAAGCTCCTTCAAAGGCTTTCCAAACACACGGATCTGCCCGCTGTCTGCGTAGGCAAGCCCCAAAATCAGCTTAAATGTCGTACTTTTGCCCGCGCCGTTTTTTCCGATCAGTCCTGTTACGCACCCTTTTTGCACTTCCATCGAACAGTCCAGATCAAATTCTTGGTAATGTTTTTTTACTTTTTCCAGTCTTAACATCTTTTAATCCTCCATCACAATCTGAAATAACTGTGTAAGCTCTCCGTCAGTCATTCCGCAGCTTCTGCCCTTGCGGATTGCCATTTCAAAATCAGCTTCTACCTCTTTCTTTTTCTCCTCCAGCATCAATGCCTGGTTTGCCAGTGTTACAAAGCTGCCTTTTCCATGAACGGTAATAATAAATCCTTCCGCTTCCAGCGCGTCGTATGCTTTTTTTACTGTCAGTGCACTGACTTTTAATTCCTTCGCTAATGTACGAACTGACGGAAGCATCGCTTCTTCTTTTAATTCTCCGTTCATAATTTTAGCCTTAACCTGTGAAACAATCTGCTCATAAATAGGCTGCATCGAAGAATTATGAATAATCAGGTTCATTTGCTCCCTCCCTTTGTTACAAACAGTATATAACAGTATTGAACTGTTGTCAACTGTTTTATACTGTTTATTTTAAAAATTGGCATTTGCTCCTGTGTGCTTTCATCTTGTAGGAATTTCTGATCTATGTTAAAATAGCAATACCAAAGCTTTCCGCACCACTCACATCTTTACTACATACAGGAGGAATTGAATGCTGACACAAAATCACACAGAAGAACCCGGCAATCACAAATGCTTTCATCTTAGAGACCTTCCCGCCGTTATAAAATCTATTTTTCTAATTATAATTTTATTTTTTGTCATTTTCATGCTTTGGCGTACTTTTGGGAGTGACAGCAAAAAAAAGCAGGCGCTTACGCTGACAGAAACTTCTTCCAAGTTAGAAAAAGTGCTAAAGATCAGTGAACTGTCCACTTACCAGGTAACCTTTAACGGTGTTGCGAATGTCCCGGCGGATGACAGCCAGCTTTTATACCATGTGGCATATAAAGCAAAAGTGCGCATTGGGCTTGATATGGAGAAAATAACCGTTTCGGTAAAAGAAGCCAGCGTCAATGACAAAAAGAAGAAAATTATCGTCGCACTGCCTCCGGTGGAGATCGCAGATGTAGAGGTAGATCCCGGTTCGCTCGACTATATTTTTATCGATTCCAGCGCAAATACACCGGATGTATCGATTACGTCACTGCCGGCATGTAAAGCAGATGCACAAGCGGACTGCCAGTCAAATAAAATGCTGTTTGAACTTGCGCGGGACAACGCAGTCAACACGGTTGAAGCACTGATGCGGCCGTTTTTAACACAAAATAAAGATTATGAACTGGAGGTCACACTATGAAAAAGAACCTCTTGCCAGGTATTGCAACATTACTGCTGCTTATTTGCGTTACTGCCGCTGGCTGCGGCAGCAAACAGGAGGCTTCAAAGCCGCAGGCATCGGAAGCATTGGATCTGGGCCAGATGCAGTCCGTATGCGAACTCGCCACCTTGGAATGTTATTATCATAATACTGCAAAATCTACTTCCACCAAACCGATCCTGTTCTGGAATACGAGCAAAAAGCTGTGGATCGAATATTCGGGAATCGTTAAAATAGGAATTGATATCAGCAAACTTTCTATGGATGTCAATGGAAATGTCGTTACGATTGCTCTGCCGGATGCGAAAATCCTAAGCTGCAAGGTTGACGAGACCTCTTTGTCAAAAGACACCTTTTACTCTGAGAGCAAAGGTATCGGCGCTGGCAAAATCACCGCCGAAGATCAAAGCCAGGCGTTTGCAGAAGCGCAGGAAAATATGTTAAAAGAAGCACAAAAAGATGATACTTTGCTGTTTCAGGCAAAAGAACGCGCAAAGACTCTGTTGTTAAATTATGTGAAGAATATTGGGGATGCGGTTGGTACTGTGTATGAGGTGCAATGGGAGACGGTTTCTGCTGAAAATTAGAAGCTACAGCGAATAGGGTTGAAATGTTGTGTTGAGATTTGATTATTGGTTGCTTTTTATATTTTATAGGAAGGGACGCCAGGAGAGGGGATTGGCGCGCCCTGGCTGCGTCCGTTCCAGAATGTTAAGAAGCCCTACGCATTCTGCTGATACGTTGTGGCTGTGCACGGTCGCGCCAATCCCCTCTCCCTGCTGTTTCTCACTCAATGCTGCCACCCTGTCCCTTTCCATCCGAGACCCAAATCGCCGGGCGTACTGCTAAGTCTTTAGTATCTGCCGCATATCCATACCGCATAACCGTGCCGTCCGGTGAAACAAACGCGGCACTGTCTGCTGCCTTGCCTGGTGTCCGCAGCCACCATGCCTTCTGGTTATCCTTATCTTTTAATACTTTATGATAGCGGACGGCTTCTGTTTCATCCAGCAAAAATACGCGGTCACTCGTCGTGCTTCCGCCATTCGTGCCGTATTCGCTGTTTGCGGCTGTGACCACACTTGTTTCCAGTACTTTTTCCTGTTCATAAGTCGAAAAGCAGGTTTGATAAAACTTTTGATTCAGCCATTCCCGCAGGCTGGATGATTCCCAGACCGCAGCCTTGCCGGATGCCTGGTAAACGGACTTTGCTTTTGCAGGCTTTTTGCGGATCAGCAGCTTTTTGCCTGTCTCGGCGGTATCTGCCACAAGCCATTTGTCTGTTCCGTAGGTGACTGTATCTCCTATCTGTGCGCCTGCAAGCACCTCCATTTCGTACTGTGCCTTTTTTTCCAGTGCATCTTTATAATCGCCGACTTTGTCATGCAGCAGCTTGACTGCCTTTTTGTAATCGCCGTCAGCCGCCGCGCGCAGCGATCTTTGATAATTGCATTCGCGCACTCGCTGCTGCGTATCCTTATAGCCTATGCTTTTTGCAAAAATCGTGTTTGCCCGCTCATAGTCCTGTATCCGCATTAAAAAACTGCCTTCCAGGTAAAATGCGGCGGGCGAACAGAGGAACACCACTATGCCGATCATTGCTGCAAACACACCCACAGCAGCAAGTTTTCTGCTGACAGCTTTCCTGCGTTCGTTTTTGCGCGCCTTTTCCCTTTGCTGGCTGCACGCTTCGATCTGCTGCGGGATATCCTTGTATTCACGCCTTAGCCGACGAAACTGCGCGATCGCCGCATCATAATCCGACGAACTTTTCGCCTCGTCCTTCATCCGCATCCCTGTCTGGTACACTTCCTCCCGGTATTCCCTGCGTGCCAGAGGAAGGCGTTTTTTGCAGCGCTTTTTCCGCACCTCACTGTCCTCATAGTCCCCAAGCTCTTCAAACATCCTGAGCGCTTCTTTATACATATGAACGCGGTCTTCCGGCTGCAACATCTTCTCCGCGCCTTCCATGCGCCGGATCGCCTTTTGATAGTCCGCTTCCCGCTGTTGCTCCGGCGTCAAAACGACTTCCTGTTTTTTCTTCCTTTTCGCCATAAACAAATCCTTTCTGGGCTATATCACCTTTTCACTGTCATCGGACGGTTTACAGTATTTATCTTATATGCATTCTGCTGGAAATGCAAGTATTTTTCTTTAAAAGCCTATGTTCCAACAAAAATATAGCAACCTGCATATACCTGCAAATTGCCATATTATCATATTCCTTATTTGTTCTAACTTACATGTTGCTAATACTACAGCGAACTTTTGCCAACGGACAGGCGGGAGCGGGCAAGGCGGCGCGCCCGCGCAGCCATCACCATTTATAACACCGTCTCTTTTACTTTCTTAGAAAACGTCCCATACACTTTCTCTCCCTTACTGTTAAAACGGTAACCGCGTACTCTCACATAATATGGTTTTCCGCCTGACAGCCCGTCGATCACAAAAGATGCATCTTCTGTGTCTGCCAGGTCTGCTGGGAGCATTGCGCCGTTTGATGCGTACTGCACGGTATAGCCGTCGCAGCCTGAAAGCGGCTCGAATGTGACCGAAAGCTTTCCAGGATCAGTATTGCCAAGCACTACCGTATCCGGCATCTTTTCCGGTGCCGTTACATTGGGGGTTTCTTCTGATGAGTGCTCTGCCTGCGGGTCGAACGCTGTCGTGCATTCTGGAGCTACCTGTGCCCATTCTTCTGACGAGACATGCTCTTTTACGGCTGTATCTGCCGCTAAAAGCTGCGCATCGGTAACATTGAAAAAGGTAAGATCCCCGCGGCTGTCGTTCCAGGTACAGTCTACATTGTACCACGTATTGCCGATACGGACTTTGTTCCATGCATGTCCAGGGCTCGTAACCGTTACGCAGGTAATTCCGGCTCGCCCGCATAACAGTGCAAACATCTGGGCATACCCTGCACAGACGGTCTTTCGGTCAAACAGCACCGCGCTGATACAGCTCTGGGTCATCTGTCTGTCGTCTGGGTCGTCGGCAGCCATTGTTTCGTCGTAAGTGACTTCATCGCAGACCAGTTTATGGATCAGCCGCTCTTTGTCTAAAACGGTCTTTTCCGCCGCGATCTGTTCCTCCCAGATGCGCAGGCGCTGTAAGAACTGGCTCGTATAATCTGCCCTTGTCTGCCCGTCTGCAAAAATCTCATATAAGCCGACGGTCATCATATTCGTATTTTCCGAATAGATTACCGAGTTTCTCATAAAATAATACTGCGGATTTTCATACATAAAACAGTAAAACACTTTTTTCATCTGCGCCGTGTTAAGCCCTTCGTAGGAAACAAGCGGGAGGATCGATACCGTAACGTTTTCTCCATTGCGGTTTACCTGCGTCGTCTGAAATGATTCCGTTCCTGTCATGTATCGGTCGGCATGTTTTTTCAGATTCAAATACAGCTTCTTTTCTTCTGTACGCAGCAGGCTGAAATAATAGTCGCTCCCGCTGTCCGCCCATATGCTCTCTGACAGCGAATAGTCCTGATTGACCTGCAACCGTCGAAGCGTGGTCTTTGGTGCTTGGCTTTGCAGATCGTCTGTCTGTATAAATTCTGTCTCCTGCTTCCTGTAGTGATATTTATCCGGCGAAGCATCTGTCTCCTGCCGCGTCTGCGCTGGGATGTGTACGGTATTTCCTAAAATACCGCCGGCAAGCATCAGCAGCGCCATTCCGCCGGCAATGCATCGTTTCGTATTCATGTTGCGATACCCTTTCTCTAATTCTTTCCTCAGTAATTAATACGAAAGGTATGCGGTTTTTTTTGGAATAAGGTTTTGCTTAATTCAATTTCTTCCTCTTTTGCCAGGCTGTTTTCAAACGTTACAATGCCGTCTTTTGTGTTTTCTGACAAAAGCCCCGCTTCTTCTAGCCTTCTGCGCATCTCTCTTGCCGTACCAAACCCGCCGTCAAAAATCTGTACATGTTCTCCGGCAATCTCCTGGATCAGCCTTCTTACAAACGGATAGTGTGTGCACCCTAATACGATGGAGTCAATCGTTCCGGCATAGGGAGCAAGCAGATTTTCTAAAAACGCCCGCAGATCGTCTCCGTCTGTATTGCCGGATTCGACAAATTCTACGAGCCCAGGGCACGGCAGCCCGATAATCTCTGCCTGTGCTTCGTAATTTGCCATCAGGTTCTTGTATTTTTTTCCCTGTATCGTCATCGGCGTCGCCATTACAAGGATCGTCGGATGTCCAGGCTGCAATGCCGCCGGCTTGATTGCCGGCTCAATGCCGACCAACGGGATGTCTGGATGCAGCGTGCGCAGAATGCGCACCGCCGCAGCCGTAGCCGTATTACATGCCACTACGATTCCTTTGGCTCCCTGCTCCAGCAAAAACTCTACGTTTCTGATTGTGAGCCTGCGTATTTCTTCCAGCGGCTTTGTCCCATAAGGCGCGTTTTTCGAATCGCCAAAATAAATATAATGCTCGCCCGGCATGATTTTATACAGTTCTTTTAATACGCTGATCCCGCCCATACCAGAATCAAATACTCCGATGGGCTGTGCACGCTTTGGATTGTCCATCTGTTTATCCCCTATGTCCGAATGTGTTCGTTTACTCATATTCTACATTTACATCTACGGATACAAGCTCACCGGTCTCTTTGGTAATTCCGTCTACCTGCGAATTTGACCCATTGTACTGTCCGCTGTTATACTGCCAGTATTTGATATTGCCTGCCCCGCTGTAGCCAGTACCAAGCGATACGTTCCGGTAGCGCGCCACCCATAAGTCGATGCCGCTTAATTTTGTCCGGTCAAGATATGTATTTAAAAAGGTCACATAGCTGTACAATACAAACTGGTATCCGGCATCCTCTACTGTCTCCTTAAACGCCTGTATCATCTGGTGCAGCGTTTCTTTTTTCATCGTCTTTGCCTTGTGCACGGCATCTTCCAAATCCAGTGCAATCGGATAGTCCAGCTTTCTGCCGTCTAAGATCTCCAGCACAATGCGCGCTTCTTCCTGTGCCTCTTCTACCGTCGTCGCACGGCTGTAGCAGTAGACACCCATCGGCATCCCGACGGAAAACGCATTCTGATATTTGGTTTCAAATGTATAATCAGCCAGATTATGGTTGCTGATGCGCAAAAAAGCAAACTCCACGCCGGATTCCTTTACGCGGTTCCAGTCCACGTCCTCCTGCCACCTGGATACATCGATTCCGTTTTTACTGCCTGGTGTGACCGATACGACAGCAGACGCACTCTGTCCGTCGACAGATGCCGTCACTTTCACTGTCCCGTAAGCGACGCCCGTTACATTGCCTTCGTCGTCTACCGTGGCAATATCCGTATCCGCGCAGCTCCATTCTGTCTCGCCTTCCAGGTAAGACGATGCCGTAAGCGGCTTGGTTGCGCCTACGCACAACTTAAGCGTGCGCGTATTCAAAGAAACTCCGCCGACGCAATAGCTCCGCGCGTGGCACTTTAACCCTTCGCCCGCTGCGCCGACCGCAGAGATACGATAATAGTACGTCGAGCCTTCTGCCCTGCCGTCGTCTGTATATTCGGTATCTGTCACGCCCTGCGCAATACATTCAAATTCCTTGGCGGGTGCATTCGTCCGGTACACATTGTAGCTGTGCGCGCCGATCGAGAGGTTCCAGCTTAGTTTCAGCGAATCTTCTTCGGTTTGCGCAATCGTAAGGCCAATCGGAGCGCTTGGCGCCACATTGCCTTCCATAGTTTCACTCGCCGCGCTCAGCCCCTTATATGAGCCGTTTACATAAATCGCTTTCAGGCGATAATAATAAGTGCCGCCCGGAACCACCGAACGGTCTTCGTACCCGACAAACGACCCGCCTGTTAGGTCTTTGATTTTTGCAAATCCCTTGTCTTTGTATACGCTGCGGTAAATGCGGTATCCTGACGCATTAGCTGCCTTTTTCCACTCCAGCGAAACACTGCGGTTTGTAAGATTTGGATGTATTGCAACAAGCTGCGGCGCCTGCGCCTTAGTCTGTCCTGTCACAGCCTGGGACATCTCCCCGGCTGCCCCTTTTGTATATGCGGCTATTTTGTAATAAAATTTTTTCCCCGGCACGATCTTCGTATCCGTATAGGTAAGAATTGTGTTTTTCGTGATGGTCTTAATCTTGCGGTATGTCCCGTTTTCCTTTACACTTCGGTAAATATAATATCCTGCCGCGGACGCATCCTGATTCCAGGTAAGCTTTACCGACTGGTAATCGACAGGCTGACAGCTTAGCTGGCGGGTTCCAGCCGAAGTAAGCGACACCTTCGCTTCTTTTGAAAAATCCGACTGAACCTGCGCACCATTCTCACCGCGAACCGCGCGCACCTGATACGTATAGCTGCCGCCGGAAACAACCGCTTCGTCCGTATAGGACGGCTCTGGTGTCACTGTCAGCAGTTCAAACTCCTTTTGCTGGGCGTCTTTGCGATACAGCTCATAGCTGGTTGCTCCTGATACTTTGTTCCATTCCAGACGGATCTTTTGCTCCTGCGTCACATCCGCATATGTAAATTGGGTCTTTTTCAGTACTGGCTGCACAGCTAAAACCGCATAGCCGCCCATATTTCCGCCTGCATCCAGCGCACAGACGCGGAACTGGTACTGAACTCCAGTTACCAGTCCCTTGCATTCATAGGATAACGTGTCAGCGTCTGTTTTTCCTGCCGGCGTATAGTTTGCCCCATCGACCGAATATTCCACCTGGTATGCCGCGGCTCCTTCCACCCCAGTCCAGCCAAGCGTTACGGAATGATACGAAAGCTTTTCCTGCGTCACCGTCTCAGGCGCAGGCAGACTCGTGCCTTCTTTCGTACGGACATTTTCGATAACCTCAGTCATCATCTCCTGCCCGTCGTACTCTGGTACCGTATCCACCTGCGGCTGCCCAAGTGATGCTGCGGATACCTGCAACGAACATGCCGCAGACAGCCAGAGGCAGACAGCGGCTGCCAGAGACAGCTTTTTTCTTTTTTTTGACATGATTCCTCCACCCTGTTCCTTTGATCTCATTTCTATGATCTCATTCCTGCATCCTATTTTCTTGATCCAATCATTGATTTGTCTTTCTATTACTGATGATTCAATCATTGATTTGTTCTTCTATTACTGATCCAGCGGACATTTGATAACCCTTTTGACATTACAGTCCTGAATGCGTCCCGCGTTGCAGTCTACCAGCCCGTTTAAAAAGCAAAAGCCCTGCTGCTTTCTGGCTTCCTTTTGCGTTCTTTTTTTACTGCTTTTTTTCTGTGGCTTTGGCTGTTCGTGTTCCAGCGGACAGGTTGTTGTCCGTTTATTGTTACAGTCCTGGATACGTCCTGAATCACAGTCTACAATGCCTTTCAAATAGCAAAATTTATTTTCCATAAGCAAATCCTCTTTCATTTCTTTGTTCTGTATTACAAAAGCTGCCGGTCCATTTTTCGGATCAGTGCCAGCCCGTAAGTGCCATATCCCAGATGTGTTGCCAGACTCAGAGGAATCGCGTTCATACTGCATGATACCCCAAAATAGGTTTCAAAGCCTTCTTTTAACTTTCTTGCATCTTCTACAGGCATACTCGCTGCCGCAGCCAGATAAAATTCTTCGATGCTGCCTGCATGAAAACGCTCTGTAATATCCCGTTCGACTGCCTGCATCATCTTTTTACGCACGGCTTTGTCTCCGCGGGCTTTTTCAGCGGCTTCTACTTTATCCCCCTGTACATAAAGCAGCGGCTTGATATTTAATACGCTGCCGATCATGGCTGCGCCGGCGGAAATCCGTCCGCCCTGTTTTAAATATTTCAGATTATCTACGGTTAGATAAATAATGCACTCGTTTTTTACAAATTGCAGCCTGCCGCTGATCTCCAGCGCGGAACATCCCTGCTGTGCCAGCCTGCGTGCTTCCATTACCGCATATTTTTGCGTAACCGATACGCGCCCAAGATCCGCCACAACAACCTTGCCCTCATACTGCTGTGAAAGCGCGACTGCCGTATCGCAGGAGCCACTCAGCCCGCTGGACATCGGGATATAAATCAGCTCTTCATACTCCTTAAGCACACGCTCCCATAACTGCGTGACATCATAAGGGTTCGGCTGTGACGTATAAATCACACTGCCGCCTTTTTGCTTTTTGTAAAACTCTTCATGTGTAATTGTCTGTCCTTCCAAATATAGCTCATCATCAATATAAAACGGCATCGGCAGTACATAGATCCCGTATTTGCCGGCTTTTTCCTGAGAGATGCCGGAATTGCTGTCTGTTACTACTGCTGTTTTTTCCATGCAGATTATTTTCCCTTCTTCTTTCCATTTTCGTATCTCTATTATTACAAATTTTGTCGTATCCCGCAAGCAATTTTGGTAACAAACACTTAAAATATTTTTCAAGCAATTCCAGAATTTTGATGTTGTTCCAAATACTGGCTGAAAACCTTGAAGTTATATCATCTGAGGTACTTTATCGGATATTTTTATAAGTTGTTTGGGATCTTGAAAGAATCAACGAAGGGATTGAAAAATGCAAAAACGATAAAAAAATCAAAAATACAGGAGGAATCTCGTTTTAAAAAATAAATTAAGAAGGCGTTTGTCTGGATTCCAGACAAACACCTTTTAACAATGAATATCTCATGATAAAGCATAATACAATACGAATTCTTCTTAGTGGTTATAACCTCCAATAGTTTAGTTCTACATTATTGGAGGTTCCATAAAGCATCCTGTCGGCGTTAGTTCCTGACCATTATATCTGCCAGTTATTACTGCCTGCACTTTTTTAATATGATGAAAAGAATAGCTCACTTTCCGAAGGACATCAGGCTTCAAAATAGTATGACCAAATGTATCAATCTTATTAATTGTCCGTTCTCCATCATCATAATGTATATATGATAAAACAGCAGCATCCCACGGGGTAAATGAAGGTATTTTTGAATAAACTGTAAAAGTATAATTAGATCTTGTAGCAACTCCTTCATATCTTAAAACTGGTATTTGTACTGTAATTTTTGTGTTACTATCAGTGGTATTAGCTGTAAGTTCACATTTATTAGAAACGTCCAAAGTATTCAAATAGCCTAAATCAGCTTTGCAGACCCATCTGGAATCTGTGCCAGGAATTATTCCTGTCATTTTTTCCGTTGCACAATATACTTTATCACAAAACAGCACTAAATCTCCTTGCTTATAGGCTGTTGATAAATTCCAATCTGAAAATGTTTGGCCATAAATACTTTCATCAACATAAAAATTGTTTATACTTGCGAAAGTTGTTGTAGTGTTTAAAGATATTGAAAAAGATAAAATACATAATAAAATAAAAGTGCCTTTTATGATTTTTAACATATCATTATTCTCATTTTTTATGTGTTTTAAGTACAATATAGTAGCACTGCCAATCATGAGATATTTATATTTAAACTCAAACATAGCACTTGAACAAGTGCTTATACACCTTGAAAATTCAACAGTAACTGGCATAAAAATAACATGAAATCCATCTGGTTTGTTATAACTGAGCCATGTTGTAAAAGGAATTGATATTGAATTATCAAAGTGCATAGCTAAAATCTATATGCGAAGTTTGAGTTCTAAACTTTAAAATAGTGTTTCAGAATCTGTAAAATCTGGGTTTCATTAAAATCTAAATGCTCGTAATCTACGTTATGATCACGCTGATATGAAACACATTCATTCTGGATTAATTCATGATAAATAATTCCAATATTTTCATCAATGGAACGACTGACAATATCCAGATATTTATCATTTGTATCTGTATATTTTTTAATCGCTTTGTAAGGCATATTGTCTTTGAGCATCTGGCACACAAGTCTAATTTTTTCCAGCTCAAGAAATGTATGAACTACCATTCGTATATCCAAAAAACATTCTAACAAATAATGTTCCTTCAGATTCTTTGCACCCAGATCGTTCTGATAAAATAAATCTGCTTTTGCAGATGAAGCGCTGTTATCTGCTTCACAATCTTTTTTTGCAAATTCCGCCAGTAAAAGTGCATATTTTGTTTGAAACTGCTGTGAAGTAAATTTTTGAGCAAGTTCTGCGATCGTTGCATCATCACCTGTATGAAAGCTGTATAATATTTTTTCTAATAAAACAACTTCCAGAATCTCGTCATCCGTTAATTCATGATTCATAAGCCTGGATTTTTCATATTCCAAAGCGGCCAACATAACAGATGGACATACACCATCTGAAAATAAATCAATGAAATGAACCCATAAGCAATGATAGATCTTATGCGTAAAATATAGGTTTTTATCCGGTGTTTCACCTGATTTCCACTTTGAAACATATTGTAAAAAATCATGAAATAATAGATCCATGTTGTTCATGATCTGGTATCCCTCCCTAAAGTAAGAAAATATAAATATATTGTACTGCACAATAAGTTGTTTATCAAGAATTTCATCTGCGGTTGCACTTTCCCCGCACATTTCCCAAAAGCAAATTTATTTTAATTTTATGTTCCCTTTTAAAATATTTCATGGTATACTACTATCGATTGTGCCTATTTAGCAATGTAGCAGGTTAAAGCGCACAAAACCTTATGACATAGAAAACGCCAGAAACTGGCAGATTGGAGTTGTATTATGAATCTATCCTCTATTTTAATTATGACAGCGATTGTCTGTTATCTCGGACTTATGCTCGCCATTGGGTTTTATTTTTCCAGGACGAACACTTCCACCGATGATTTTTACCTGGGCGGCAGAAAGCTTGGCCCGTTTGTAACCGCAATGAGCGCGGAAGCAAGCGACATGTCGAGCTGGCTGCTGATGGGGCTGCCTGGAGTCGCCTATTTGTCGGGGATCTGCGATGCAGCGTGGACGGCGATCGGACTGGCGCTTGGAACCTGGCTGAACTGGTTTTTTATATCCAAAAAAATCCGCCGCTACAGCCAGCAGATCGGAGCCATTACGGTGCCGGACTTTTTTTCCAAACGATACCATGATAAAAATATGCTCAACTGTATCGCGGCAGTTGTGATTGTCATCTTTTTTATCCCGTATACGGCAAGCGGATTCGCAGCCTGCGGAAAGCTTTTTTCCACCCTGTTCGGCGTGGATTATACGGCGGCTATGGTGATCTGTGCTGTGATTATCGTTGCATATACGGCACTGGGCGGCTTTCTGGCTGCTTCTACGACAGACCTGATTCAAAGCATTGTCATGACGATCGCGCTTATAACGGTCGTATTTTACAGCGGGCATATGGCAGGCGGGTTTGACGCAGTAATGGAAAACGCCAAAGCGCTTCCGGGCTACCTGTCTTTTACAAATACATATGATACCGCAGCAGGCGCTGCAAAGCCTTATGGAATCATTACGATCTGTTCGATGCTTGCCTGGGGGCTTGGGTATTTTGGTATGCCGCATGTACTGCTGCGTTTTATGGCGATTGAGGATGAAAACAAGCTGACCACTTCCCGCAGAATCGCTTCCGTATGGGTCGTAATCTCTATGGCGGTTGCCATTTTCATCGGTGTATGCGGGCTTGCAGTCAGCAAATCAGGTGCCATCGGCACACTGTCAGGCAGCGATTCTGAGACGATTATCGTAAAGATTGCAGACCTGCTAAGCTCCCACGGCATCGCTGCCGCAATTTTAGCCGGCATTATCCTCGCAGGCATCCTCGCTGCTACAATGTCTACGGCGGACAGCCAGCTTTTGGCGGCTTCCTCGAGTGTCTCGCAAAACCTGCTGCGTGATACGTTTGGCATTCAGATGAGTGAAAAGGCATCGCTTGCCTCTGCAAGAATTACCGTGTTATTTATCAGCATTATCGCTGTGTTTCTTGCCAGAGATCCATCCAGCAGCGTGTTTGGCATCGTAAGCTTTGCCTGGGCAGGCTTTGGCGCGGCGTTTGGACCGGTCATGCTCTGTGCGCTGTTTTGGAAACGCAGCAACAAATATGGTGCGTTTGCCAGTATGTTATCCGGCGGCATTATGATCTTTGTATGGAAGTATCTGGTACGCCCAATGGGTGGGGCTTTGGATATTTATGAGCTGCTGCCGGCATTTCTTATCGCGCTGGCTGTCAATATCGCTGTATCTCTGCTGACAGAAAAGCCGGACGCTTCGATTGAGGCGGAGTTTGAGCGTGCGCAACGTGCGTTGTAGAAGTGTGTAGGTTTATATATGTGGGGAAGTTGGAGGGGAACGCTGGAGGAAGGGGCGCGGGGCTGGTTTCCTGTTCCTTTTCCAAAATGTAAGGAGCCCTAAGCATCCTGCTGTAACGCTGTGGCTGTGCACGGTCGCGGCACCTAGTTCGCTGCCTGCTGGCAGCTAAAGGTGCCGCTTGGCTGCGCCCCTGGTTATTTTGCAGGATGCTAAGGGCTCCTAACATTTTTCCAACGTCTCAGAAAACCAGCCCCGCACCCCTTCCTCCGGCTGTTTTTTCCAAGCTCGAAATATAATGACTGCCTATGGGAAGGCATTTGCGAAAGCCAGCCGGGACGTGCCAACCCCCTCTCCCGGCGTCCCCGCTTAACACCCTCCTACAACTGACAGTACAGCAGGTTGTCTTTCAGGTCTTCGGTAATCTCACCGCCTGCCTTTTGGTATTTATCATACAGCGCGGTTAACCGCTGTTCCTTCTTCGCCGCGTCGCGCTCGAACTTCGGAATAGAGATCTGGTACATCGGGTTGATCTTTAATGCCGTACGGATTTCTTTTGCAAACGGGCAGTATACGATCAGTATTTCACGCGCGACTTTATTCAGGCGGAAGCTGCCCTTGGATTCATAGCTGATCCATCCCTGATAGTCTTTGACAAATACTTCCCTGTAATTATTTTTGGCACGCTGGATCGCGGTTTTTAACTTATCTTTTGCATCCGCGGACAGGTCGCGGTTTTTGCGGTAGAACTGCAAATAGTCGCAATATTCTGAAGTCAGCGATTTCTCGCGGATATCGTTCCAACGTACGCCTTGGATCTTGCGGCACATCTCCCAGCGGTATCTTGCGACTGTCTCAACCATCATGTCCTCCAGATTCGCCGCCGTAAAGATCGGGAATAAAAAGCGTGCACGTGTGTCGCGGCGTTTATCTGCGGTCTCCTGCCACATCATCGCCCTCGTTCCTGCATTCGGCATTAGGATCACATCCGGCAGCACTTCTTTCATCAGCATTTCATGGCTTAAGATATCATTTGCCGCATTGGTAAAGTTCACTTCACGGTAAAATGCCGAAAAATCGATCTTGCGTATTTTGTTCAGCTCGTCTTCGAGCCGTTCTACGGTAACGGCCATTTTATCCAGTGTGTTAATCAGGTCATATTCACAAAGAATCGGACAAAATGTCGTGATCTTTCCGTATGTGATCCGGTTTGCAGAGCTGAACATATTCATAACCTCAAAACGCACCTTTTCCTTCTGGTCGTTCTGCATCGTCTTTACCTGTGCTTCTGTCAGGTCGCCGTTTTTGCGCTGCTCTAACAAATAGCCAAGGTAATCCAGTTCAAACTCATTTTTAGACGGTTCGTTGCGCCCGAAATAAATGCTGCGCAGCCACGTATAAACCGTATAGACACGGTCTGACTTAAACTGTCTGAGACGCCCGGTCAGGTCATACAGCGCTTTGGCGTTTTCCTCGCCCGCCATTTTGGTATCCATAAAGCCGAAATTTAAAAACATCTCGATAATCGGCGAGGCACCGTCCTCATTTTCAATCATCTGCATAAAGACTTTAAAATAAATCTCATAAAACAGCGGTGCGATTTGCTTCCTTATTTTATAAGCAGAGGAATCGGTAGACGTCATATCCGGCAGGCTGCGGTACGCTTCCACCTGCTCCTTAAACTTATCCGCTTCTTCCTTCCCGATCTGGCCAAATTCCATAATATGGTTTAAGCAGTCCTCCGTAAGCACATCGACTTTTTTGGAAAGCTGCGCCGAAGCCGCATTTTCAAAATCGTATTCTTCATACTGCTTCAAACGATTCTTAATTAAAGACGGCTCATAAATCTGTATCCTGCGGATAAACTCGGATAAAAACGAAAGCTCCTGTTTCACCGGGGCAATATCCAAATGCCGCTTTCCGCAGCGGACAGCAAGGTCAAAATACAGATGAAAAATGTCATTTTCAGATTCTGACAATAAAATCTCCTTATGGTCTGTCAGATAAGTGACCATCTCTCCGATTCCAAGCATCACACGGTGCATCTGCGCCGCCGCTTCCATAATCACGCCGACACACAGGCTGTCGTCCTTTACCATCATCTGGATATATTCTTTTAAAACATTTTGAATCAGGCTGATACTGTTATTGACTTCCCATGCTTCTGCCTTATGCTTCATCTCCAGCATATTAAAATAATCGATTTGCGGAAATGCCTGTTCATCCAACTGGTAGCTGTTGCAAAAGGTCTTGTAATCATTGTACACAGTTTGCACAAACGCGTGAAACTGTCCGACCCGCTTTTGAAGCTGCGTATACAGTACAAATGCCTTATGCCGCTGTTCAATCGCTGTCTTTAAAAATACAATGCGGTAGCGTTCGTTTGCTGCCAGTATATTTTTCAGATCATCTGCATTCTTGCACGGAATCGGTATCAGCGCCGTATCTTCTTTTGTAATATAATCACAAATAAACCAATCCCGTTCGATTATGCCGATAATCGCATTCTGTCCAAGCACAATCTCAGCAAATCCAAACTTCTGGATTACGGAGCCTGACTGAATCAGATACCATTCCTTTACTTTGTCTTTTCTTTTTGCTATTCGTTTTCCTTTTTGTATTTTGATGATTTCCATAATATTTCCTGCCGCCTTCTCTCCTTCATTCTAAAACTCCCGCTTTTTGAAATATCCATGCAAAGCGAGAGAACTACTTACTATATTAACGGTGTTTTGCACATATTGCAAGATATTTCGGGCAGGTTTTCGAAACCAAAGCAACTCAAACTTGCTCGCTCTAGCCTGGTTATAAAAGTCTTAAGATACTACCTGCTGCCTGCGCAGCAGCATCCATGCGAAAAACATGCACACTGCGGATGCGGCTACTACTGCTGCCAGTATCCCTGCTTGCGAACATCCTGCAACCCAGTCCACCGTGGCGCGGCACAGCCGTAAAAACACATTGTCCTGCGTACTCTGTATCAGCGCCTCTAGTCTCGGCACTCCGATACACACAACCATCCACAAAATATAAACGAACACAAACACAACCTTTCCAATCTTCAAAAATATTGCGCCCACAAGCGCATTCCATGCGACCATCGCTAGACATGCCGGCAGCAGATATTTCCAACGGAAAATATACCCAAAATCCTGTTCCAGCGGCATTCCTGCGTAAGCAAGCCGAAAAATCCACCGTTCCAGATGATAAAACAGACAGGCAGCCCAGGCAACAATCAGATCCATAACCAGATACGCGCCAAAAATCACCGGGACACTGCGCTTTCTGGCAGCTCCCATGCCGACTGCCGTATTAAAGCACGTCGGAAGGCTGGCGCCTGAACCAAATGCCAGTATAAACCCACTCATACACAGCGCTACAAGCGTACCGAGCGGCAAAATACTTTCCTTTTCCCCTGCCACGTATACTATCACCCACAATAAAATCTCACCAAACAGGAAAAAACCGGTTTCCAGCATAAGATATACAATGATCTCGTCCCGCTGCATATACAAAATGCCTTTTATTTCTTTCATACAATTCTCCTCCAGTCTGTGGTTACATCTTAACTTCAAAATTTTTTAATATACGCCAGCTTCCTGCATGGATTGCAATACTGACGGCAACTGCCAGCAGCAGCCACCTTGCAGTCTGCATAAAGCTTCCTCCAAGCACTTCCTTAAGCAGCCCCATCACACCGTACGTACCTGAAAGACTTACAAATACGCCAAAACTCATACTTGCCAAAACAGTCGCGCCAATCATAATAAAATACGCGATTTTTCCCCATCTCATTGCCACAATTCCAATCAGCTCTGCAAAGCTTTCCAACAGCAAAAACAAAGATAGAATAAGTACTCCTTCTGTAACTTTTTCTCCGGCAGTCTGCTCCTTGCTTCCAAACCATACGGATGAGAGAAAGTAGAAAAGCAGCCCCTGCGCAATTACAAGAATATTCATCGCCAGCGTTCCGAAAAACGCATGTTTCCGCAGGCACCCAAACGACACTGGCATACTATAACAGTATTGGTAGGAAGACACGTCGATGGTAAACACCGCTACCCCGGATATCCACAGATCTACAAGCGGTACGCTTTGAAACATCTGTGCTATTCCGTTTCCGTTTATGATCTGCATATAAACTGCCAGCGCAAAGCTTCCCCCGATAATGCACAAAACATAGATCTCCGCCTGGCGCACAAAGTACCCCAGCGCACGTTTCAACCCCGCTGTTGTCATATTGCCTCCTCCTCTCCGCAAAACGCCAAAAACAAATCCTGCAAGCTGACCGGCTGCACGGTCACATCATAACCTTTCGGCAGGCTCTGTCCTTTTTCCAGTACTACCGTCACTCCTTTGCTGCGCCCCATTTTTTTCTCATGATATACACAAAGCCCCTCGCATACCGCATCCACATCGTGCGCGTTGCCACTGACATGCATACTGCGTTCCAAAAGCTCCTGCGTGTTTTCTTTGCAGAGCACCATACCGTCTTTTAAAATCACGACTTCCTCAAATACATCGGCTGCTTCCTCGATAATATGTGTAGAGATTACAAACGTACGTCCCGTCTTTGCATATTCATCGACCACCAGCCGATAAAACTGCTCTCTTGCCACCACGTCCAGCCCTGCCACCGGCTCATCCAGCATCGTAATATCCGCCTTGCTTGCCAGCGCCACAATCACCGTTACCATGCTCATCATTCCTTTAGACAGCTTTGCAATCCTTTTTTGAACATCCAGATGAAACAGTTTTGTTAACCGCTTCGCCATCTGCTTATCCCACTTCGGATAAAATACCGAAGCAATCCTTAAATACTCCTTTACCCGCATCGTGTTTTGTCCAAACGGCGATACCGCGTTGATCTCCCTGGAAAAGCAAAGATGATCCAGCGCCTGCTGGTTTTCCCAGACAGGCATCCCGTCATAAGTAACGCTTCCCCGTGTCGCCGGATTCTGCGCGGTCAGAATAGACAAAAGCGTTGTCTTTCCGGCACCGTTCCTGCCAATCAGCCCATAGATCTTGCCGTGCTCAATTTCCAGATCGATATTTTTTAATACTTCTTTCTTTTGATATATTTTTACAATATTTTCGCATTTTAGACTCATAGTCTCCTCCTGTTCCATGCCTTTGGCACCTCCTGCCACTGCCAGTTACGATTCCTGCTGCCCGTGCTGCCTGATCATTTTTATCAGCTCTTCCTCCCCGATGCCAAGCCTTGCCGCCTCTGTCAGCAGAGACTTGACAAAGTTTTCATAAAACGCATCTTTGCGTTTGTTTTTTATTGCCTGTTTTGCCCCCTGTGCCACAAACATTCCGATCCCTCTTTTCTTATATAAAATCCCCTCATCCACCAACAGATTGATTCCTTTTGCCGCAGTCGCCGGATTGATTTTAAAAAACTTTGCCAGTTCATTCGTGCTTGGCACCTTCTCTTCTTCCAGCAGGACATCCCGCAGAATGTCGTTTTCAATCATTTCGCTGATCTGTAGATAGATGGACTTTTCCTGGTTTAAGATTTCATTCAAATATGTCACCTCGCTTTTATGTCCATTGCTTTATTGGTTGTGCGGTTCATTACTTGTGTAATTAACCATAGCACTATTTTGCTTATTTGTCAATAGCATATGAAAAAAAGAAACAAACCAGCAAAGAGAAATACTTCTCCTGGTTTGTTCCTTTTTATACTACTGCTTCAATATCAAAAACACCAATTTGTTTTTTCTGATTAAAATTAAAACTGAGCAAATACCCTACGTTTTGTTCATAATCATCCAGATATCCTCTTTGTAGATCTCAGATACATACGCTCCTGCTGCGGACAGGAAATAGTCATACAAAAACGTATCAAAAATACGGTTTGCTGGTATTACATCACCACAGAATGAAAGGCTGGTGTCCCTTTCCAGATAATAGCTGCGAAGCTGAGCCAGAAAATCCAAACCTACCATATAGTGTTTACTCGGGATGCATAAACCAGTTACGTAAATACTTTGCCACTTTTAACCCTTCCTTTCCTATAACTACACTATTACCGCATAGATCCGCTTTCCGTCCTTCTGTCTGATCTCCTGTATGTCCCCCTCTGACAACGTTTCACGTCCCTTGCCGAAACAAAACACCAAATACCAGCCTTGCTTTTGTGACCGGCTCTCCATATATGCTGCAAGCTGGCTGACACCATCCAGAAAACGTTTTTCCCCATGCCAGATCTTGAATTCCAAAATGTATTCCCTTTTTCCATAGAAAACAATTACATCCATCCTTGTGCTGTCCCTTGTCTCCGGCTCTACGACATAATGTCCTGTTCCATTAATAATTGGCTTTAAAAATGCCAGAAACAAAAGCCTGCCCTGCCGTTCCAAAAAAGCCTGATCCTTGTTTCTGTACTCTGCCTTCATAAATTCCTGAAATTTATCTAAAACCAAATCCAAATTAAGCCCGTCGTCCTTCGTTATAAACTGGCTGCGCGGCTGTGACAGCATCCGCCAATCCATCAGTTTCGCAGCTATCAGATGGTCATAAATATACGTCTCAAAAATAAGATTGGATATTTTACAGATTCCGTCTTCCTGCGCAAGAATGCCAAATGTCACGCCGAGCCCAATTTCTGGATTCGTTAATTTGTACGGGATCTGCCTGCCCTCAAGCAAAATGCTTTTGACCAGTTCCGAAAACCTTGCATTGTTTTCGATATTCTTTATCACATCATCAAATAGGGTGTTTGTGCTCTTTAAAATCTCGCGTACTGCAATGCGGATCCCCTCTGGCGTCCAGTATTCTGCCAGTTCCTGTGTCCTTTGAAGCCTTTCATCCACCCAAAGGCAGATCAGGCTGACCAAAAACGGATAGCCTCCAGTATAGCTATAGATCTCTTTTGCAAGCGATTCTGCTGTAAATACAATGCCCCTGTCTGCTTTATATTCCTCTAACATAGACTGGATTTCACGCACCGAAAGGCTCATATCTACCAAAAAGTCTGCTGCGATATTCCAGGGTGAGTTGTATTTCCGCTCTTCTTTCGGACGCAATTTTAATTTCAGGTTTTTAATATCATAAACGCTCGCCAATATTACACTCTTAAATGTAATCGTACCCATTGCCCGCTCCAAATACAGCTCACGAAGAATGCCGAGAAAATTTAAAAACATCTGATTATCAGAGCTTTTATCTACTTCATCAATAAAAAGAAGCACTTCCTGATCTGCCTTTTCACAAAATACGACAATTCGTTCTCTTAGCGTATCCATATTTTCCTGCTTTGCATCACAGACATCCCAGATTTTTTTCCATTTCTCTGGGCAGCCTGACCGGCGCAGCGCACCCGCTGCCCTGGCACAAAATCTGCGCACAAAAGTATCCTCTGTCTGAAATGCCTCGCTTCCAAGCCCTTCAAAGCTCATGCTGATTACAACATACCGCTCTTTCAGACGCTTCCACAGCAGCATCAGTGCTGTCGTCTTTCCATATTGTCTTGCGCGGCTGATTGTAAAATAATGATCCTGTTCTATCAATCGAATCATCTCATCTATTTTTCCTGAAATATCCGCCATATAGTGTTTTTCGGGAATACAGGTGCCTGTCACATTAAATCGCTTGTTCATCTTTTTTCTCCATACCATACAGGATAGACCATGTCTTGGCAAATTTCCAGTTTCTTTCTAATTAAACAAATTGTACCCAAAAACCCCGCCGCCCGCAACTGTTAGTTTTCCATATTTTTTCTAAAAAAGAACCCCCATCCCAGTTTTCGCCAGCCAGCCGCCGCATATTTATATAGAAACAAAACTGAAAAGGAGAGGTGATCTATCATGTCTGAGAATCGACAACTACTGGATTTTAGCTTATTTGACTATGTAACTGTAAAAACCGCGGAACATACGCACCAGACTGCCCGCAGTGGTGAAACGATCCGCTTTTCGGATATCTGCCTGGAATTTGAAAACGATGGGCAGGCGTGCGCTGTTTCCCTGACCGCAGATACGAGCGCGGTCGAATGGATTCGCCTGCGCTGGAACACGCCGCTGCCAAAGCAGGCGCGGATTTTAGGCGATGCATGGGAACGCGGATATGGAGACCTGGAATGGCGCGGCATCAGCGGAAACCGTTTTCTGCCGTGGTATTTTCTGGCGTCCACGCAGAGGCAGCAGTATGGATTTGGCGTAAAGACGCGCCCGAATGCAATGTGCTACTGGCAGGCAGATACAAGAGGCATTACGCTTGTACTGGACGTACGGTGCGGCGGCGAGGGTGTCCTGCTAAACGGCAGGCGCTTAAAAGCTGCGGAACTGGTATGTATGGAAAAGGAGGGAACGGATTCGTTTGGCTTTGCGCAGGAATTTTGCCGGATGATGTGCCCAGACCCGGTTTTCCCGGATGTTCCGGTATATGGCAGCAACAACTGGTATTATGCGTACGGCAGCAGCAGTGAAGCAGAGATCTTAAGCGATACGGATTATGTGCTGGAGCTGACAAAGGGCGCCAAGCATCCGCCGTTTATGGTGATCGACGACTGCTGGCAGGAGCACCACCGTCTGGACGAATACAACGGCGGGCCTTGGCGCTGCGGCAACAGCAAATTCCCGGATATGAAAGGGCTGGCGGACAAGCTTAAGCAAAAGGGCGTGCATCCCGGCATCTGGGTCCGTCTATTGTTAAATGAAGACGAAGCGGTCAAGGACGACTGGCGGATCTCGTACAATGGCTGTTTAGACCCTTCCCACCCTAAGGCGCTTGACTATATCAGGCAGGATGTCAGACAGATTTGTGAATGGGGCTATAAGCTGATTAAACATGACTTTTCCACCTTTGACCTGTTTGGGCGCTGGGGATTTGAGATGAATCCGTTCGTAACGCACGGCGGATGGCATTTCCACGACCGGAGCATGACAAGCGCAGAAGTGGTAAAAGCGCTGTACCAGACGATTTTTGATGTGACGAAACAATACGACGCCATTATTATCGGCTGCAACACCATCGGGCACTTAGGCGCTGGGCTGATGCACGCAAACCGCACCGGAGACGATACGAGCGGCAAAAACTGGGAACGCACAAGGCGCATGGGCATCAATACGCTTGCCTTCCGCCTGCCGCAGCACAAGACGTTTTACGATGTAGATGCAGACTGCGTCGGCATTGCAGGCAATATCCCGTGGCAGTTAAACCGCCAGTGGGCAGACGTTATCGCAGAAAGCGGTACGCCGTTATTTGTATCGGCAAAGCCGGGGCTTTTAAATGATACAGAAAAAGAAGAGCTGCGGCAGATTCTTCTCAAAGCTTCTGCACAGGAATGCCATAAAATACCTGTGGACTGGAAAGATACAGACTGCCCGGAAGTCTGGGCAGATGAAAACGGAGAAATTGTTTATCACTGGTATGATGTGTCTGGATCTACGCTTGAAAGCAGCGATGAACGGTTTCATATTACGATTCCGCTGCAATAAAATGTATGGTATTTCCCACTTTGCGGGAGATTTGCGCCAGATGCAGGGTACCTAACGGTTATGTACCCTGCATCTGGCGTAAATAGTCCGCAAAGCGGAGAATGTTTTTAAGACGGCGCCCCGTTTATTTGGCACTCATACGCTTCCCTGCAAGCCTTTGCAAGCTGGTCGCCGCAGGACGTCTGCTTAAACCCGCACTGGATCCCTGACAGCTTTTTCTCGATCTCCTCTACGGTCAGCCCATTGACAAGCGCAGGAATCGCCTTGAGGTTTCCGTCACAGCCGCCGGTAAACACCACGTCTGTAACAATATTGCCTTCAATGTTTAACTTGATCTGTTTGGAACAGGTTCCTTTTGTTTTGTAAATGTACTCCATAATTTCACCTCACAATACTAAAAATCCGCCGCAAAATTTCTTAATTTTTCCCTTGACAGCCATACCCTCTTCCTTTATTCTTTAATAGAATAGCAGAATCTGTAAAGTCAGCCTGAATTCACTGCTTATTATCCTCTATTTTACAGTCTGTGTCAACTGGCAGAGAAAAATATCATGCAGTAAGGCTGCCATTGTATTCTGCGCTTGACAACAGCCCATATCCAAACCGGATTTTCAATATTTCCGGCAAAGAAAGGCAGGATAAAACCATGTTTTTTAGACGCAAAAAGCAGGACGGCATGTATCATCAGCTTGACGACCAGCTTGCAGTGCTGACACGGGATATTGTCAATGTCCATCAAAAACTGGATACTTTAAACGGTATCGCCGAAAGCTTCCGGCAGTTTCAGGACGGTGCGGAGCATTCCATCGGCAGGCTGGAAGAAACGCTGAATGAAACCCACCATGAACTAAAGCAGCAGATTGATCAGCAGTTGCAGCAGAATTTCTATCCGTTGGAAGAGCGTTTTCAGCAGCTTCATGCGGAAATTCATAAACATGATATGGCGATCGAAGACCTGCTCGACGAGTGGGACGAAAAAAGCTCTGACGAAGAAAGTGTAAAGCTGCGCCTGCGGGAAGCAGACGAAACAGAAAAGCTGCTGTTAACGCTGTTTGAATCGTATCAGGAACAGTTTTGGAGCTTAAAACACTATGCCGCCTCCAAAGATAATACATGGACTTCCCAAATTACACTTATGGAAAAAAATCTGGAACAATACCGCCGTGCCTGTGCGATCAGCATAATCCAGGACTGCGGTGTCAGCGTTGACTATGCTCTGCACGATATTATCGAAGCAGTCGAGACGGAAGACCCTGCGCAGGATAAAACGATTGCAGAAATCTATCGCTGCGGATATCTGTACAAAGGAAAGGTCAGAAAAAAAGCGCAGGCATCCGCATACCGTTTTTCCAAAAAAGATAAAAAGGCAAAACCGCCGAAAAAATAGAATCCACAAACATCCATAAAAAGGCATTCTGCCGCAATATGGGCACTTTGCCGGAAACAGGAGAGCAAATGAGTACAGTTATAGGTATCGATCTTGGCACATCCACGACAGAAGCAGCCGTAATACAAAACGGAAAACCTCTTATGATCTTTAACTTAGAGCATGAGATTATTACCCCGTCCGCTGTAGGGATTAACGAGAGCGGGGATTTTGTCGTCGGCGAAAAAGCACGTGCACAATATTTATTATCACCAGAAAATACAGCCATTGAAGTAAAACGTAAAATTGGCACAAATGAAAAAATTACTTTAAATAAACAGCCTTATACGCCGGTAGAGCTTTCCGCCAAGCTGTTAGAATATGTCAAAGCTTACGCATCCGACTATTTAAAAACCGACGTCACCCGTGCCGTCATCTCTGTGCCGGCATATTTTGACGATTTACAGCGCCAGGCAACCGTAGAAGCCGGGACAAAAGCCGGGCTGGAAGTGATGCGTATTTTAAATGAACCGACGGCAGCCGCATTGAGCTACGGTTTGGAACATATGGAGGAAGAAAGCCATATCCTCGTTTATGACTTGGGCGGCGGTACATTTGATGTGACTTTGCTGGAAATGTTTGACGGCGTTTTGGAAGTAAAGGCGAGCAGCGGCGACAATCAGCTCGGCGGCAAAGATTTTGATGAAAAAATTATGCACTGGCTCATCAGCGAATTTCAAAGCAAGCATGACATCGACCTGACGAAAGATAAATTCGCGATGGTCAAATTAAAAGAAGCCGCGGAAAACTGCAAAAAAGCACTGAGCACCGAACCTGCTTACCAGATCGTAATCCCGATGATCGCTGAAAAATCCGGCGAACCGCTTGCTTTGGATGAAACCATTACCGTGGAAGCGTTTGAGGAAATGACCAAAGAGCTGATCGAACGCACACACCCGCCGATTGACGTCGTCCTTGCTGACAGCGGTATCCTTGCTGCGGATATCGACCGTGTGATTTTAGTCGGCGGCTCTACGAGAATGCCGCTCGTTGCAAAAGATATCGAAAACTACCTGCATATGGAGCCTGCGCAGGCAGTCAATCCTGACTATGCCGTAGCAGAAGGCGCCGCGATCCAGGCTGGCATTATCGAAGGCAGCATCCATCAGGAAGACAGCATTATTATTACCGACGTAAACCCATATACGCTTGGCATCCGTGTTGTTGATGATTTTTCGATGGACCGGATGGCGGTTGTGATTCCACGCAATGTCACGATCCCTGTCACACGCAGCGAAACTTATTTTACGAGCAGCGATTTCCAGACCGTTGCCCATATTGAAGTCTATCAGGGCGAAAGCCGCTCGGCAAGCAGAAACCATTTTTTAGGCGATTTTGAAATCCACGGCATTCCTTCAAAAAAAGCCCGCGCGGAACGGATCAATGTAGAATTTTCCTACAATTTAAACGGAATGCTGAGCGTAAAAGCCACAATCGCAAGTACCGGCGCAGACGCTTCGATAGAGATCAATATGATGCAGGAGCAGGCGGCACAGGAAGAAATGATCGATGTCAGCAAATGGAAAGACGCCCCGCACGCAAAGGATTTCCGCACGATTATAAGACGTGCCGAACGGCTGTTAAAAGACCCGCGGATTCAAAAGGACAAGTTTTTATCCGACGATCTGGAAGGCGCCATCTATGACTTAAAAGAAGCGCTGATTTTAGAAGACCTGGATCTTGCAAAAGTATGTGAATCCGATTTATTATATTTGCTGGATGAATTATCTGACGAGTCCTAGGAACGGGACTGCCGCCATAATTGCAAACGAAGCTGAGGAGTGATTGCATGAATACCGATTACGAAACACTCGGGCTGGAGCAGGACGCTTCGCCGGAAGAAATCAAAAAGGCTTATTTTAAACTGGTTCGCCTGCATTCGCCGGAATCTGACCCTGAACAGTTTCAGGTCATTCGCCAGGCTTATGAGCATTTGAAAAATGCACGCAGCAAACCGGATGCGCCTGTTTTTCCTGCACTCAGCAATCCGGTTGCCGTCCAGATGATGCGCCAGATCCAGGCTTACCGCAAGGAAAAAAATATCACCTTATACCGGGATGCCTGCGAACAAGCCTGGAATCGCTTTCCGCAGGACATCCAGTTTTTATACCTGCTGATTATGGCGCAGCGGCGCTGCGGAAATACCGGAAAAGCAGTAAAAAACGCAGAGCTGCTCGTAAGCAAAGACCCTGAAAATAAATGGTTCCAGATGGTGCTTGCTTTTTCCTACAAAGACCGCGGCTTTAACCAAAAAGCACTGACTGCCTGTGAAAAAGCTTATGCGCTTGGCTGCCGGGATATCGACTTTTTAATTATGTACGCTTCTTTTTGCGACGATAACCTGCTGTATGACCAGGGCATGACCGCTTTATTTGATGTGATTCACAAGGATACCCGCTGGTCCAGGGAGCAGACGCCAAAGCTGATCGAAGCCTATACCGGGCTGCTTGCCATGAACCAGTATGCAAAAAAACACTGCCTGGTTTCCATATTGGACAGCCTGTATCAGTTTTTGGAGCAATACAATATTTATGTAAAAGAATATATGCCGGAAGTGTCCCTGCTGCTTGCCAACGCATGTATGAGCGTTGCCTATCAGACCGAGGAATATAAAAAAGTCGAACAGATCTTTTCTTATATTCAAAGGACATGCACGCAGCAGATGGAGCAAAAAATCATCCAGACAGCAGTGGAGCTCTACCATTACCAGCGTGTCCTTTCCGATCCCAGAATCGACGAAACGCTGCTCTCTTATCTGGAGCTGTTTCACGATTTTAATGTTGACGCGTATGACGATGAGGACGAGATCTACAAAAAATTTGCAATCGCCGACGCACAGCTTTGCATGATCGAACAGCGCGAAAGCATACTGGAGCAGGCGGCAATTTTAAAGCAGGAACACCCGCAGGAATACGCAAGGATCGCAGACTTTATGACAAAGCTGGAAAACGGCTCCAAGCTGCGGTATTTAAAAGACAGCCTGCTGAAAAACTACCACCGTATGGAACCATACTTTTCCGGCGGACATTACTACGAGCAGTATCCCCAGGAAAAAACACGCGCTATCGGCATCCTGCTCAACGACGGAAGGCAGGACGAGCCTTATATACGTACTGCCCCAAAAATAAGCCGCAACGATCCGTGTCCATGCGGTTCCGGCAAAAAATACAAACACTGCTGCATGAAAAAGTAAAAAAGCTCACCTGCGCACATAAATTTTTCACTTGTGACTCTTCACTAAATGGTATATAATGAGTGAGATGTTTACGGAGGTGACCATTTTATGACGGATATTGAATACATTCTTGACTTTGCCGCGAACCTTGGCGGCAAAATGCTGTCTGTCGGAGCCAATCTGGAACGCGTGAACGACACGATGTACCGGATCTGCCGCAGCTATCACCTGAATTCTATCAGCATTTTTTCCCTCAACAGCCTGATTATGCTCGGCGCAAAATCGGAAGATGATGTTTCAGGAATGCGGCAGATCAGTATCCATTCTTCGAGCACGCATCTGGAAAAACTCAACCGCTTTAACCAGCTTTCCCGCAAAGTATGCGCACAGACGCCCGAACCAGAATCGCTTGCCGGGCTGCTTGCCCAAGCAGAAGATGTCGCAGACGCTCCGGCTGGCTGGATCGTACTCGGGCACCTGCTTTCCATGTCTACGCTTTGTGCCATGTACGGCGGAAGCTTTGCGGATATTATTGCCGTTATGATAAATACATTTCTGCTGCACTGCCTGTCCGAATATTTTGACAGGCGCAATATTAACCAGATCGTTGCGAATACAGTCTGCATGTGGGCTGCCGGATCGTTTACGCTCTTGTTTGTAAAGCTTGGGATCGGAGAAAACTTCTTTATTATTATTATTACAAACAGCCTGATGATGATACCAAGCATCTCGCTTGTAAACGCTGTGCGAAATATTTTGTGCGGCAATGAAATGAACGGTATCCTGGAATTTTTAAAGGTCGTGCTGGAATCTGTAGCGATTGTACTCGGCCTGGTTTTGAGCATCTATCTGTTTGGAGGACAAATGATACAATGGCAGAAAGTATAAAACTGATTTTCTTATCTTTTCTCGCTTCCATCGGCTTCGGCTTAAAATACCAGATGCAGCGGCGTTATCTTATATGGGCGGGTCTTGGCGGCGCACTGACCAGGCTCTGTTATCTGCTGCTCGTGCAGTTTATCGACGCGAGGCTGGTGTATTCTCTGCTTGCAGCGATGTTTGCTTCTTTGTATGCTGAGATTATGGCAATGAAATTTAAAATGCCCTCAACCGTATTTTTGTATCCGGCGATTATCCCGCTGACACCCGGAAGCCTGATTTACAATACCGCTGTACATTTTTTATTACAGGAAACAGACGAAATGTGGGTATATGCCAGAGCCTGCGCGCTGACTCTGCTTGGAATCAGCATCGGGTTTGTACTGATTTCCACGTTTACATATTACAGACGGGTCTACTTTCTGGGCAAAGACCTCGCGTCTCATCTGCTGCACCATCCGCATAAAAATCATAAATAAATGTTAGAAAAGGGCTGTAGCTATCCTAGAGCGAACTAATTTGGATTGCTTTGGTAAATTTTTACAGGAAGGGACGCTGGGAGAGAGAATGTGCCTCCCGGCTGCTTTTCGTAAATGCTGCGAAACAAGCGCAATATGGTTTGGTTTGTCTACCATGAACAAAATCAACCATATGATATAACAGATTCTAGGTTATTTTACATAGAAAACCC